>Ga0210026_1000458_pt1 | contig 47121 bp, 45 predicted proteins | sample CryGeymeta201509_FD_183977 | JGI IMG/M metagenome (GOLD analysis project Ga0210026, IMG submission 183977) | Groundwater microbial communities from Crystal Geyser aquifers in Utah, USA - Crystal Geyser metaG 2015-09 (SPAdes) (version 2) | ecosystem: Environmental > Aquatic > Deep subsurface >...
CCATTTACCACCTCCTGAGAAACAGTAAATATATCATATATATCAGTAGTTTAACATCATTTTAATAGTATTATTTCGACCTATTTCCATAAATAAAAAACATGCTTTTAAGGGTGCGGAATGTCGGTTTTATTTTTCTCACTGGGGCAAAAAAGACTTGAAAATATTCACTACTTTACCATCCCGTTTGCTCTTCAGGTCTGGTTCTATAACTACAATGTATATCATTCGTCTGTCGTGGCACTTGTGCTTATCAGCCCACTTGTATATAAAAAGTACGCTGAACGCAGGGCTGATGAATCCTATAAAAGCAGTGAATAAAAGGCCGGGGCAGCTTTATTTAACCCGGATTATTCATGAATCGTTGTGAAGGTTGCGCCGAACGTTTGTTCGCAACGGATTCTGAAGAAGGCGTGCGTAGCAGTGCATACGGACAACTGATGAAGGATTCGTTGCGGACAAACTGTATACAAAGGGGCAAGCAAGGGCGCAACAGAATTCATGAATAATCCGGACCAGTTAAATCACCCTATAAAAATCCGCGAATCAAAACTTGCCCCCCCTCTCCGTTCAGCAGCAGGAGCCGCCTGATTCTGCTTTGGCTGCCGGTGCAGCTGTACAATCGAAGGCACCGAAATGGGTGCTGCGGTCACCGGTGACGGTGAAGTGAGGACCGAAGCGAGTCTCCTGTAGCATGGCGGCACTGTTGCCGCAGACCAGCATCGGCTTACCGGTATACAATCGGTGGTGGTCATCCAGATCGAAGTAATGCGGATGCCCGGCAATGCTGCCGCGATAGGTAGCGATCTGACCGAAGTCCTCGCAGAGATCCTCAAGCGCTGCGAGTTTGAAGGCTCGCACAGTCACTGATGTGAAGTTGGCAAAACCGATGCGATCTTCAATCTCCTGATTATCAATGGTGACAATAGCTTCCGAAGTCTTGCGATAGTCCGGACAACCGACGCTGCCCAGCAAGCGACGGAAATCCTCGATGTAGAGAGCGCCGGACAGGCATTCGCCGTGCAGCACAGGATCGTTGCGTAAACTTTCCGGCATGCGCCGGTCGGCGAAGATGTCGGAGAAATAGAGTTCGCCGCCCGGCTTGAGCACACGGAAGATTTCACGCAATACGCTCGCTTTGTCCGGTGAAAGGTTGATCACACAATTGGAGATGACGATATCCACCGATTCATCGGCAATACCGATACCTTGTAAATCCTCGATAAACCCCTGGTGGAATTCGATATTGGTCTTCCGGTAACCGAAGGCCTCGGTGTGATGGGTGATATATTTGCGTGCTGTTGCCAGTTGTTCATCGGTCATATCGACACCGATCACATGACCCGATTCGCCAACAAGTTTCGACAGCACATAAGCATCACGACCCGTACCGCAACCCAGATCGAGCACCGTCATCCCCTCCAGCACCGGTGGAATGGGGGAGCCGCAGCCGTAGAAGCGTTCACTGATTTCCGGGTGGATCAGCTTCAGCGCATCTTTCACTTCCACACGGATCGAATCGGCATCATAGCAGCAAGCGTTTGTTTTCAAATCGTTGGAATGATTCAACACCTTACCGTAATACTCTTTTAAATTCTGATGGGTTTGCGTGGTCATGCTTCTCTCCTTACTTACAGCTTTCGCAGGATCTTAATTTCATCATCGGTTCACTGATACGGGTAAAGGCCACGGCAGCGGCAAGTGCGCCCGTAATCGGCCCGAGCACATAAACACTGAAGAATCCGAACGCGGTATCGGGCATGGCTGCATCACCCCAACCGGCCAGCAATGAAAATAAACGCGGCGCAAGATCGCGAGCCGGATTCAGTCCGGCCTGCGTCAGCGGCGCGATGACGGCAATAATGACAGCTACCGTTGCGCCGATGAAGAGTGGTGCCAGCGCATCACCCGGCCGACCAACATTGCAGCCTTCGGTGAGGCTGAAGATCATAAACACCAGCGCTGCCGTGCCAATTGCCTCGGCCATAAAGGCGGTGGTGGCCGAAACCACGGCGACATCAGCTACGCCCGGATTAGGGAAAAACTCACCGAACATCATAGCGGTGTGCACCGATTCGGGTGAACCGCGCACCATTACGTTCAGCACCTCAAAATGAGCGATGGAGTCAGCAAACAACAGATAGAGTAAGGCGGCAGCGATAAACGCTCCGACAAACTGGCCTGCAAGATAAGCCGGCAGCTTACCCGGCCGCATGCGTCCGACGGCCACCATGGCCAGCGATACTGCCGGATTGAGATGGGCGCAGGAGATATGCCGGGTCGCATAAATGGCCAGCGCCACACCTGAGCCCCAGATCATCGCTACCTGCCACAATCCAGAGAACGCATGAAACAACACGTTCACAGCCACTGAACCGCAGCCGAAAAACACCAGCATGGCAGTGCCGATCATTTCACCGGTAAAATCCTGCATTTGTTCTGAATTCATCATCTCCCCCCAGCCATATCAATACAAATATACGGGTAGTCGTTTACGGCTTCTGATTCTTACAATTTGAATACAAAGAGCATAAAAGCGGATCACAAAAGGAATTACACACGATTCTGACGACTGTCCGCAGTAACCATCAAACTCAGAACAATAAGCTGGCATCATCCAGCTGGATGATGCCAGCCCATTTATCTAGCCCAGCGGGACTATATTGCGCTTATTTCCGACAGCCACCGCACATAGGCATGGATAGTCTGGTCGATATTCTGTTCAACCAATACTCTCTCATGCGCAGGTAAGGTGTCTGCCAACCGGATAGCATCCTGTACGTGTTTGATATCTTCCTCGCCATGCAGCTTCAGAAAATGCAAACACTTACTGCCGTGGGCCTGCTCAATGAGCTTGACCACGTTACCACCTTCCTGTGCTGCCAGCGCTTCCAGTGGCAGGATGTATCCCAGCAAGGCCATCGGACTACAATGCATCACCTTGTAATATTGCGGTTCCCATAACAATCGAGTTGCCGATAGCTCCGGCATTTGATCCAAATCGTAACCCATATGCGTCAGATCAAGCCGGGCCAGCTGTTCGTGATTTCTTTCTTCACTGATATGCTTGATATAGCGATCAAATGATTTTTTATCATCCAGTGCTATAACGCCCGCAGCAAGTGCCAGCAAGCGCGTTGAATGGCGCACATAATAATACGTTTGCGCCAGAAACCGGGCATAACTTGCTTTGTCCTCCCATGGGAATTGTTTTGCTGCTTCGCTGATTGCTTCGAGGTTCATGTTGATATGTGTCATGTTGATGCTCCTGTTTAATGTACTGTTTGAATATCGAGAGTGGAAAGGCGATTTTTGAACGGGCAACGCATTGCGTCCCAACGCATCAGCACCGCCGGTGCGTTGGATAAGCCGTGAATATCGCCACTGCGTGCGATGGTTTTGCAATTCATGTATCGGGCATAAAATCGCTCATGACATGGATTGAACGTCATCAGGCAAGTATCGATGGATCGTGTATGCCAATAGGCAATGGAGCCTTCGATGAGCAGCTTGACCACCACCGCGCCCGCTCTGGATTTTCTATCCACAGCAATACGCCATGAGGATGCAAGAGCGCAGTTTTCCTTTCTGATAACATCAACTTGCTGATGAAAATCATCATCAACATGCAGGCCGGCCGGATTATCCACGGTGGTCGAACATGTGCCGACCACTTTTCCTAACGGATCTTTCACCACCAACACCGTGGTTTCATCCAATTCATCCAGATGCGGATAGTGGATAAGTCGCTTTGTCTCCGACTTACTGCAATAGCCTTCACGCAGATAACATTCATAGGTCAGATGATAAACACTATCCATCTCAGCCTGACTACGAACAGCATCAAGAGAAAACCCAATGTGTTCCCATGGGATGAAAAAATCCCTCTCCGGTTCCCTTATTTTTGTAAACATCTCATTCATTTCAATTCTCCTTCGATTGAATTAACGGAGGACGAATCCCCCGAATGAATGATTAACCGGATGTTTTCAGATTGAATCATCAATATGAATGATATGGGCTAATTTTTTTGCTATTATTTTGAGATCATTCGAATTATTCATGCATAATTCGGGTAAATAGGAGGAAGTGCCTATGCAAAGGGATAATTTATCTTTTTCATCTTCGTATCAGCAGAACAACCGTTTGCTGGCTAATCATCTGATTGGTCTGATTTACGATGCTGCTTGTGACAGCTCCAAGTGGCGCCATGTCCTGCAGGGTATTTGCCAGTTAACCCATTCCAAGTCGGCTGTTTTATTGTATCAGGATCACGAAATTCAACATGCCAGCACATTTGCTTCATTCGGGCTGGAGCCCCAATGGCTGGAGCTTTATAATACAACATACGGTCAAAAAGACCCGGCGCTGGACATCATCGGTTCCGTTCCTACCGGCCAGCTGACCGCCAGTCACCTGACCGGCAGTGAAGAAGAACTCTACAACTCGGATACCTACAAAGAGTTTTATAAGCCTCAGGATATCTACCATCTGGCTGGCACATGGTTGTTGAAAAATGATGCGCGCTCGGCCCTGCTGGGATTTCAAAGACCGCATCATACCCCTTTCTATGAAGCGGAAATTCTCTTCCAGATGAATGAACTGGTACCACATTTACAAAGAGCGCTGCATATTCACAAGATTTACACAGCATCACTAATCAAAAACGAAGCTTTTGCGCTGGGCCTGGACTCACTGAAAGTCGGCGTCATCTTTTTCAATAATCAGCTGCAAATTATCTTTTGTAATAAATCGGCTGAGCAGATCATTGAAAACCATCCGGCCATCACGATTCGCAATGAATCGGTTTTTGCCACATCAGCTGCCGATAACCTGAAAATCCGTCATGGCCTCGCCAGAGCAGCCATCGCAGATCAAAATGATGAAACCGATGGCATCACCGCCATCGGCCTGCGCCACCCGGACGCTACGACCCCCTTACCGACCATCATCAGCCCAATCCGGCAATCAGATTTTCGTGACAATATTGCAGCCGGAACAGCATCCATAGTCATGACAATCACCAATCCGGATCAAATGATGATTAACTCCCCTTCCCTGCTGGAGGACATCTATGGCCTGTCGCCATCCGAAGCCGAGGTCGCGCTACATCTGGCCAATGGCATCACGCCAACCGAAATTGCCGCAAAGAAGAATGTCAAACTGCCCACCATCCGCACACAACTGATCAGCATCTACCATAAAGTCGGCGTCAAATCCCAGGCTCAACTGATCAAAATATTGCTCAATTCAGCAGCCAACACCCTGCGATAGCAGATCCGCTTATTTCCTCACCGGCCCGGAATAAGCATTGCCCAAATTCATCGGGCATGATGGGATTACGCCAATTCATTATTATCACGCCACCCTGATCAGTTAAAGGACACATGCTCATGAATGCACTTGAATCGCTGTTTGAAAAAATACTCTGGAATAGTCGCCTGTTTATTCTGCTTGCCGTTATTTTTGGCATGGTCGGAGGCGTGATTCTGTTTATTGTCGGTAGCGTTGATATATTCAATGTCGCAGCCGATACCATTAGCATGTACATGAACCATGAACACCCGGCTGATTTCCATGAACAAATTGTCGCTTCGATCATTGGTGCCATTGACCTGTATCTGATCGCCGTTGTGTTGCTGCTATTCAGCTTCGGCCTGTATGAGTTATTCATTTCAGAAATCGATATCGCCAAAGAAAGTGAGGCTTCCAAAGTACTGGAAATCCACAACCTTGATCAGCTTAAAGACAAGCTGGTCAAAGTCATCGTTATGGTGCTGGTTGTCAGTTTCTTCAAAACCGTACTGCACACCACGTATTCCGGACCGCTGGAAATGCTCTATTTCGCCGGCTCTATTCTGGCCTTGTCGGTAGGTCTGTATTTTTTACACAAGGGTAGCGAACACTGATTGTTAGCCCCGGTCGGCTGAGCCTGTAATCTTGGCATCCGTGTCAAAGTCCATGTTTATATGCCAGAACTGTGGCTCGGAACATCGCAAATGGGCCGGACAATGTCCGGATTGCAATCAATGGAACTGCATCACCGAGCAAAACGATGCGCCGATGACGGCACGCATCGGCAGCAAGGGCAAAGTTCTCAAAGTTGCCGCCATCACCGATATTTCCACCGAAGACACACCACGCAAAAGCACCGACATTGATGAACTGAACCGCGTACTCGGTGGCGGCATGGTCACAGGTTCCGCCATTTTAATCGGTGGTGATCCCGGCATCGGTAAATCGACATTGCTGTTGCAGGCCTCATCCAATCTGGCTGATGCATCGCCGCATGTGCTGTACATTACCGGTGAAGAATCTGTCGCACAGGTCAAAATGCGTGGCGAACGTATCGATGCGCTGAGCCCGAACTTATTACTGATCGCAGCCTCGGAACTTGAATCGATCATGGAAACCATCAACAAACAAAAGCCTTCCGTGGTGGTTATCGACTCCATTCAAACAATGGTCAGCAATCGGCTCACCTCGGCACCGGGCACCGTTTCCCAGGTGCGCGATTGTGCTGCCGCGCTGATTCAACAGGCCAAACAATTCGGCCATCCGCTAATTCTGGTCGGCCATGTCACCAAGGATGGAAGCATTGCCGGGCCACGGGTGCTTGAACACATGGTGGATACGGTACTCTATTTTGAGGGCGACAAAGGTCACAATCACCGCATCTTGCGTTCTGTGAAAAACCGTTTCGGCCCGGCCGGTGAAATCGGCGTATTCGAGATGAGTGACCGTGGCCTGATCGGTATTCGCGATGCATCACGCCTTTTTCTCAATCAACGGGCAAAAGATGCGCCCGGTTCTGTCGTGCTGGCTTGCCTGGAGGGGACGCGTCCCTTGCTGGTGGAAGTGCAGGCGCTGGTAGCGCCTACCGTCTATGCCACACCCAAACGCTCATCCGTGGGACTGGATGTCAACCGTGTCGGCATGTTAACGGCTGTGCTCGAACGACGTATAGGTATCCCTTTGTCGCGCCACGATGTTTATGTCAATGTCACCGGGGGTGCGCGCATCCTCGAACCCGCCGCCGATCTTGCGATTCTGATTGCGATTCTGTCTGCCTATCAGGAGCAGGCTATCCCCGGCAAGCTGGCCTTATTCGGCGAAGTCGGGCTCACCGGTGAGGTTCGACCGGTTGGCAATCCGGAATCACGCATGCGCGAAGCGGCCAGTCTCGGCTTCACGCATGTGCTGATGCCCAAACAGAACTGTGATCGCGTGCAGGAGTCCGGCTTAACTGATACGCTTCGGCACCAAACTCGCATGACCTGTTTGGGAGCCAGAGACCTTGCTCAGGCGGCGCAACTTGCTATCGTTTCCCGCTAAATGTTTTACACAAACAAAACACCAATGCTCACTTCATCGCGGGTGACTTGAGGTATGAATTGAACTTTTTTGATTATATCCTGATCGGCATCGTCGGTCTGTCCATGATACTTTCGCTTTGGCGTGGTTTTGTTCGTGAAATCATTTCCATTATCGGCCTTGTGCTGGCTTTTCTTGCCGCCAGTCGACTTTCGGGCATGACCGGTGATTACCTGAGTACATGGATCACCAACAGCACCATTGCCGACATTGCCGGTTTCGGGCTTGTCTTTGTACTGATTATGCTCATTGTCGGCATCATCGGCGTCATCATCCGCAAGCTGGTGGACATGGCCGATTTAACGGCCACGGATCGGACACTCGGCATCTTTTTCGGCATCGCACGTGGCTTGTTACTCATTGGCCTGAGTTTCCTGATCTATACTTCCTACGCCACGGCGAACGATCAGAAGTGGCTTAAGGAAAGTCGCCTGACGCCCTATGGTTTACAAATGGCTGATTGGCTTGGACATGTTATTCCTGAAGATTACCCTTTTTCACGACAGGGATCGGCTGGCAAATCGAACAATAGCAAAACCACCCATAATCCGGCTTCAAACATTCCCATCGAGGACCAGAAGGCCCTTGACTCAATTTTAAAAAAGCAAATGCAATGAGGCTAATATGAACGAACGACCTGCCAATCCGATATTCGAAGACGAAGCCATGGATCATTTTCACGATGAGTGTGGTGTTTTCGGCGTCTTCAAAAACCCGGAAGCTTCGAACCTGACCTATCTCGGCCTATATGCTCAACAGCATCGCGGACAGGAGTCGGCAGGCATCGTTTCCACCGATGGTCGAAACTTCAACAATCACCGTGGCATGGGTCTGGTTGCCGATATCTTCACCAAATCTGACATCAAAGTGCTGACGGGCGAGAGTGCGATAGGCCATGTGCGCTATTCAACATCCGGCGAAAGTGGCTTGCGTAATGCGCAACCATTCACCTTCGAATATGCCCATGGCGGTATCGCCATGTGTCATAACGGCAACATCGTTAATGCTCAGGATCTGAGAAAAGAACTGGAAACCGATGGCTCCATTTTCCAGTCCACATCCGATACTGAAGTGCTGATTCATCTGGTCGCCAAGAGCAAAGCACAAACCACCAAAGACCGTCTGTCCGAGGCGATTTCCCGACTGGCCGGAGGATTTTCCCTGCTTGTCCTGACGGAAACACGCCTGTTCGGCATTCGTGACCGCAACGGCATCCGGCCGCTGGTTCTGGGCAAGCTCGATGAATCCTGGGTGCTGGCCTCTGAAACCTGTGCCTTTGACCTGATCGGCGCGACCTATATTCGCGACATCAAACCCGGTGAAATGGTATTGATCGATGAGAACGGGCTACAAAGTTTTCAATTGTTTGAAAGCACCCAACCTAAGTTCTGTGTGTTCGAATATGTCTATTTTGCCCGCCCTGACTCCACACTGGAAGACGTTAATGTCTATCAGGCTCGTTATCAAATTGGTGTTGAGCTGGCCAAAGAATGTCCGGTTGAAGCCGATCTGGTTATTCCGGTACCAGATTCCGGCGTTCCACCGGCGATGGGTTATGCCGAAGCTTCCGGCATTCCGTTTCAGATGGGGCTGATTCGTAACCACTATATTGGTCGCACCTTCATCGAACCACAGCAATCCATTCGCAACTTTGGCGTCAAACTGAAACTTAATCCCAACCGCAAGCTCATCGAAGGCAAACGCGTCATTCTGGTTGATGACTCTATTGTGCGTGGCACCACCAGCCGCAAAATTGTTGAGATGGTTCGCGCCGCCGGCGCTGCCGAAGTGCACATGCGCATCTCCAGTCCACCGACTAAATTCTCATGCTTTTACGGCGTCGACACACCGGATGCTGAAGAGCTGATGGCCAATAAAATGAATCTGGAAGAGATGCGTCAGGCTATCCGGGCTGACACTCTGGCGTTCGTGTCGTTTGACGGCATGTACAAGGCTGTCGGCAAACCGCAGGCAGACCATTGCGATGCCTGTTTCTCCGGCAACTATCCGGTCAGCATCGATAAACCCCGTTCACCGCAACTTTCACTGCTGCGCTTTTTTAGCCGGAGACCATAATCAGAAAACCTGACCATGTACAAAGACTGGTTTGAACTTAACGACGCGCCGTTCTCGATTTCTCCCAACCCGGCCTATTTATACATGAGTCAGCAGCATCAGGAAGCTTTGGCGCACCTGATGTTCGGCATGAATCATGATGGTGGCATTATCCTGCTGACCGGCGAGGTAGGCACCGGCAAGACCACCATCAGCCGCAAATTACTCGAACAAATCCCTGAACAACTTCCCGACAAAGTTGATCTGGCATGGATTGTAAACCCGAAACTCTCAGCCTATGAATTGCTGGCCACATTATGTGATGAACTGGGCATTGAGAATGAGTCGGAACAAACGAGCATCAAAACGCTGACTGATCGCATCAGTGCTTATCTATTGCAAGCCCACGCCAAAGGCCGCAACACGGTACTGATGATTGATGAAGCGCAAAATCTGATGCCCGATGTACTGGAACAGCTGCGTCTGCTCACCAACCTGGAAACAAACGAACGCAAATTGCTGCAGATTGTATTGATCGGTCAGCCGGAATTGCAGGAGATGCTCAGCCGTCACGATCTGCGCCAGTTTTCCCAGCGCATCACCGCCCGTTTTCATCTGGAAGCATTAAAAATAAAAGAAACCCGTGAGTACATTCAGCATCGTTTAAATATTGCCGGTAGCCAGCAGCGTATTTTTACCGCCTCGGCTATCCGGCTGGCACATCGCATCAGCGGCGGTATTCCCCGGCGCATCAACCTGATTTGCGACCGTGCCATGCTGGGCGCCTATGCCAAGGGTCAACATCGTGTGACACCAGCCCAGATTAAGCAGGCCGCCAAAGAAACGCTGGGGCAGAATGAACAGAGATCGATGCTGCCGTGGTTATTACCAGCCACTGTGACTATGGCCGCAATCATCGCGATTCCGATATTTTTTAGCGATTTCAAACCAGCAGCTGAGACTATCCAACATATTATGCCCACCAAAAATTCGCTGCCAGAGATGAGCAAACAAGCCGCCTCGCCGCCGATAACCGAGCAGCCATCCGCCACCGCCGTGGCTGAAATACAACAATCGTCTCAGCCTGCTACTTCTGTGACCACTTCTGAAAGCACGCCGATGTTGGCGAGTGCGGACTCGGAGGAAATTCCACCTGTGTTGGAAGAAGTTGCAATCAGCCCGCCAGAAGAAGCTGACCCATGGGCAGAGATAGCGCTTCTGGGCTCAAAAGATTTTGCTTTTCAGACACTGGCAGAGCAGTGGAATCTCGACATGCCGTTTGCCGATGATCCATGCAAATGGCTGGAAAAACATCATTTACAGTGTCTGCGCCAGCGGGCAGGCATGGCACAACTCAGAGACCTGAATCGGCCAGCCATTATCCCTCTGATGGCCAATGGTGAAAAGATCATGGCCGTGCTCACCGCGATGAACGATGAACAGGTCACCCTGCAAATCAAAGATGCCAGTTGGTCCATTTCGCTGGATGAGTTCGAGCAACACTGGTTTGCCGATTTCACGCTGGTGTGGCGTTCACCGGAAGGTTTTCAGCATGCCATTCGCCCCGGCAATAAGGGGCAGGTTGTGCAATGGCTGGCGCGCCAACTGGACACGCTGCAAGGCACTATGATTCCACCTCGCGAGTACAACAGCATGAATCTCATCCTTGTTGAGCGACTGAAAGACTTTCAGCGGCAAGTTGGCCTGAAGCCGGACGGCTCAGCCGGTCCACAAACGCTCATCCGCCTGAATGACGCACTGCATCTGGAGGGTCCAAGACTCTCCTCACCCCAAACAGAACCCACAACCTGATGGTTAGCTGATGTCATATATTCTTGATGCCTTAAGAAAATCAGATGCAGACCGTGCGGCTTTTCAACGTGATAGTCAGCTTACACTTTCACCTGCGGCAAAACATGCCTCACCCCGTTTCCCCTGGCTTATTTTTGCCCTCGTGGCATGTACAGCCACGGTGCTCATCGGTTTGAATATGTATGCTTATCGTCACACTGAACCGCTTGCAATTCAGGCCGCTTCGAGCCAGCTCGTGCATGACAAGCCCGCAACTACCGGTAAGCCTGCAACAAACAGCAAGCCCATACACGTACTTACTTCCCCACCTGTCGAGCCAGCAGAACTTGAGCCCGAGCCTGAAGCAGCGATTGAGCATCCCGCCGCCCAGCCATCCTTGTTCGATGCCCCCTTGCACGATGATCCCATGCAAGGAGATCTCATCCAAAGCGAACCCGAGGACAATTTGGCTACGGACACTTCCGATGCATTTGATACAGATGTTCCGGTCGAGACACTACAAACGTCCGAACCGCTTCACGCCGTTATTGAAGCAGATAAGCCTTCCCAATCCAGACTGGCAATGCCAGTGATAGAGCCTGTAGAGGAAACATCTGCGCCAGCTGCGGCAGATATACCTGAACTGAACCAGTTGCATCCAGCCATACGACAGGCCATCGAGCCCTTGCAACTGGAAGGGCATTTTCACAATGAATCCGGCCGTAAAAGCATGGTGATCATCGAAGGGCGAATTCGTCATGCCGGTGACTGGATCACCAATGATCTGCAACTTATGCAAATCACCGAAGACGGTGCTGTTTTCAATTACCGGGAGCAGCCGTTCAAGCTGTCTAAACTCCGATAAAGATTCGATATAATAGTTGGAAGCAAAACTTTGCGGGCGTAGCCTCGCCATCACGACGGGTTCCTGAGGAGGGCAACTTTGACCGATATGCAAGACAAACCACATGTTGTTGATTTGCCGGATGACTTTCTGGCTGCCATGAACCTGCAGGATGATATGCCATCGCCCTGTGTTATTGTTATCTTTGGCGCATCCGGTGATCTGACCAAACGATTACTGATCCCTTCTCTATTCAATCTTTATGGCGACAAATTGCTACCGGAAAATTTTGCCATTCTCGGCATTTCCATGGATGAGTTTACCACTGCGACGTTCAGGACGCGCATGAGTGAGGATGTACGAATCTTTTCCAGGCGTGACTCATTCGACGAAGATTCATGGAACGAATTCTGTGACCGCATTCATTATCAAAAAGGGCGTTTTGATGACCCTGTCATGTTTCACCAGATGGAGCGTTTTCTGCAAGCCCTCAATGGCCGCCATAACACCGAAGGCAATGTGCTGTTTTACATGGCTACCCCGCCCTCCGTGTTCGGCATGATTTCGGAAGGGCTGCAAAGCATCGGCATGAACAAGGAAGATAACGGCTGGCGCCGCATCATTGTTGAAAAACCCTTCGGTACCGACCTTGCATCCGCACAATCGCTGAATAAGAAAATTCTCGCCTACTGGGATGAACGTCAGGTGTATCGCATCGACCATTATCTGGGTAAGGAAGCTGTACAGAACCTGCTCGCCTTTCGTTTTGCCAATGGCATGTTCGAACCCCTTTGGAACCGTACCCATATCGATCATATTCAGATCACCGCCACCGAACAGGTCGGCGTTGAATGGCGTGGTGGTTATTACGATAAAGCCGGTGTTCTGCGCGATATGATCCAGAACCATCTGTTTCAGATGATGGCCTATTTATGCATGGAACCGCCCACATCCTTCGATGCGGAAGCGATCCGCAATGAAAAATACAAGCTACTCAGTGCCATTCGTCTGATGAAGCCCGAAGATGTGCACAAAAATGTTGTGCGCGGCCAGTATGGTGAAGGTGTTAAACCCGATGGTTCACCGGCCAAAGCATACCGGCAGGAGCATCTGGTCGATCCTGAGTCCAATACTGAAACCTTCACTGCCATGAAGCTGCGTATCGACAACTGGCGCTGGCACGGCGTACCGGTTTATCTGCGTTCGGGTAAAGCCTTAAACACCCGTTCGACGGAAATTGTCGTACAATTTCGCCGTGCTCCTGAGTTTACTTTCCGTGGCACACCGGCAGCCACACAGCTGGAAGCCAACCAGCTCATTTTCCGTATTCAGCCCAACGAAGCGATCGAACTGCGTTTTCTGGCCAAACGACCCGGACCATCGGTGCATATGCGCAAGGTGAATATGCATTTTGAATACGATGAAGCGTTTATCACGCAGCCTGGAACCGGTTATGAAACCATGCTGTATGACTGCATGCGTGGTGATGCCTCGTTGTTTTCACGCTCCGATCTGGTCGAAACCGCATGGCGTATTGTGCAACCGGCGCTGGATGTCTGGAACTCAACCAAAGCTGAAAATTTCCCCAATTATCCTTTCGGATCATGGGGGCCGAAAGAGGCTTTTGAGTTACTCTCGCCCGATCATCGTCGCTGGCTGGCTCGTACACCCAAGCCAGCACTGGAGCGCGTACCGATGTTCGAAGGCTGCGGCCATACCATGCTGCAAGCTTTTGCCATGATGCTCAAACCGATGGTCTTCAATGCCGGGGACCTGATTGTTGAGCAAGGTTCGGAAGGTCATGAATTATTCATTATCGAGATCGGCACCGTCGAAATCATTGATACCCATGGCAAGGTGCTGACCAGCCTGCAACAAGGGCAGGTCTTTGGTGAATTGAGCTTACTGATGACGAAAAAGCGCACCGCAACTGTTCGTGCCCTCACCTATTGCGCCTTGTATATCATGGAAAAGCGCGACTTCTGCAAAGTGCTGATGGACCGACCGGTTTTTGCCGAACGCATCATGAAAGTCGCCAAAGAGCGCTATAACGTCATCGTCGATGCCCGTGATTGGGTCGAAACTAATAATCCGAATTAAACCGCGAACAACAAGAATCAAAAAACCTGAATCAAACACACACTAAACGGAGGAATGATATGAAACTGGCAATGATTGGACTGGGTCGCATGGGCGGCAATATGGTGAAACGACTGATGCAGGGTGGCCACGAAGTCGTCGCTTATGATGTTGACCCGGCACCGGGCAAAGCACTGGCAGCTGAATTTGCCAATGTCACGGCAGCAAGCGATTTAAAGGATGTTATCGCCGCATTACCAGCACCGCGTGTGTTGTGGGTGATGGTTCCGCATCAGTTTGTCGATGCTTCGATTGATGCGCTGCTGCAAGCCGGTATCGAAGCGGGCGACCTGATTATTGATGGCGGCAACTCCAACTACAAAGAAGGGCAGCGTCGCGGCACTGAATTAGCAGCCAAGGGAATTTTGTTTGCTGATTGCGGCACCTCCGGTGGTGTATGGGGTTTACAAAATGGTTACTCACTAATGATCGGCGGCGAACAAGAAGCTATCGATTTGATTGCTCCGGCGCTGACGACACTGGCATCCAACGATGGCAAAGGGTGGGGACACATGGGGCCGATTGGTTCGGGGCACTATGTTAAAATGGTCCACAACGGCATCGAGTACGGCATGATGCAGGCCTTTGCTGAAGGTTATGACATCATGAAAGCCAAATCAGAATTCAATCTGGATATGCACCAGATTTCACGCGTCTGGCAACACGGATCGGTGGTCAGTTCGTGGTTACTCGATCTCACCGGTGATGCGCTGGAGCAGGATGTCGAGCTCTCTTCATTATCCGACTGGATGGACGATTCCGGCGAAGGCCGCTGGACGGTTAACGAGTCGATTGATCTGGGCATTCCAGCGCCCGTACTGACACTGGCACTGCAAATGCGTTTCCGTTCTCGTCAGAAAGACGCCTATGCCGGTAAAATCGTCAATGCACAGCGGGCAGGCTTTGGCGGCCACGCCATCAAAGCGGCCGAGAAAGAATAAAGCTGCTATGTCCTTCGATGCCAGTACCCTGAAACACTTCGACACGGCGCAACAAGCTGCTGCTTTTGTCGCTGAACAGATCGTCAGTGCTTGTAAGAAGGCTGTTGAACAGCGCGACGTTTTTCATTGGGTGCTGGCTGGTGGCAGCACCCCGGAATTATGCTACCGCTTGTTACGCGATGCCGATCTGCCGTGGGGAAAAGTTCACTGCTGGTTCGGTGATGAACGTGCCCTGCCAGCCGGTGACCCGCAGCGCAATGAAACCATGGCAAGACTGGCGCTGCTTGATCATGTCCCCATGCTTGCCGGTCATATTCACGCCATTCATTTTAATCAGGGAACCGAAGCCGCCGCTATCGCTTATGCAAGGCAGATGAAAGAAGTCAGCACATTCGACTTCGTCTTGCTCGGCATGGGAGAAGACGGCCACACTGCCAGTCTGTTCCCGAACAATCCGGCACTGGAATCTGCCGAGCTGGCCGTTCCAGTCTACCAATCCCCAAAGCCTCCGTTAGAACGGGTCAGCATGGGTCTGAAGGCCTTAAACAATCACCAGCAATGTATGATTCTCGCGACCGGTTCCTCCAAAAAAGAAGTGCTTAAAAACATCTCCCTTGGCGCGCCACTACCCGTAAGTCGCATTGATCGGGCTGTGTGGGTTGTCGACACCGCAGCCTGGTCAAACAAATAACCAGAGAGCCTGCCAACAGCGGACGTACCTATCATCAAAGGTGGTGTTCACGCCTTGGGTAAGTTCCAATTTATCAATCAAACCAATGGTAAACCCTGAACTGTAGGGCCGAAGAGTGAAACGTTATCCGCCAAATCGGTGGAGCATGACGCTACGTTTTGCACCCTGCGTTACGACTTACGAGTTATTCCCTGACCATACGCCTCATAACCCGTGGTTCGTCAGGTCATGGCGTCAACGCAAGACGGAAACCGTATATTTTCAGCCCCTTTTCTTTTCCATACCAAAAGCGGTTGGCTGAACGGATATCAGCTGACACGCTGTCCCATGATCCGCCGCGCAAGACAAATTGGCAGCAGCACTCTTTACTGGTTTCCCCCCATGCGGAACTATCTGCAGGGGCATTATGGTAATCATTGTGCCGATTGTCCTGAACCCATTCCCAAACATTGCCGTGCATATCATACAGACCAAAAGCATTCGGCTGAAACGAGCCTACAGGGGCGGTCTCTTTGCCATCCCACAGGCTTCCACAGTCACGGCAATTGGCACGGTTTTCGCCAACATTATTGCCCCAAGAGTAGTTGCTCGTGCTTCCAGCACGTGCCGCGTACTCCCACTCTGCTTCTGTCGGCAGTCTGTAATTTCTACCTGTTTTACTGTTGAGGAGCTTAATAAACGCCTTGATTCTCTTCAGGCTGACATTCTCAACTGGCCTGTTATCTCCTTCAAAAAAAGAGGCTCCACTTTGCCTTAATGCATTCCATTGTCGCTGCGTAATCTCAAATTTACTCATATAAAACGACTTGACCCGGACGGTATGAACCGGCTTTTCATCCGCCTCCCCGACATTCGTCGTATCACCCATTTGGAAGCTTCCACCGGGGATCAGAATCATTTCCGGCCCTGCAATGCCGCGCTTAATCTCATCCTGAATGATAGCGGAGTTATTCGGTCTCTCCGGAGCTGTATCGTTCGTTATCTCTATGGGTGCTGATTTACAAGCAGAGAACAAAACCACAACGAGAACTGCCAGCAATAATCTCATAGCTTGCCCCCTGCCTGTACGTTAGTGGCGTGCTGGAGAAGCCACTGCTTAGCGGCAAGCACCGCATCAACATCATCAAACCCAACATAGTAATGATTGGTATCCCCACCCACCGGCATCATCTTCGTCACCAGGCCTGACACACCAAGTTTGCTTTCCATATCTAATAGCAACTGGAACTCAAGCTCGGTGATCGCTCCTCCACCCCAATTAAAGATGCCCATTGCCAGACCGTGACCGATGCCAAAGGCGTAATTGTCGTCATGTCGCTTCAGTGTGATGATGGTTCCGGCAACACCAAAAACCTCCCTTGCATCAATCATTTGAACGGTGAGCATCGATTTGTTTTTATCAAGCCCGACACCAACATGATATGGTTTCGACGTTATTTGGACATGATGAAACACCTCCACATTGATGCCTGACCGCCTAGCTTTGACTACTTTTTCGGAATGTGTTTGGTTATATTTTATAGCCTGCGCTTCTTTTTCGATGAGGTATTCACCAAACTGTTCCTCATTTTCTGCCCTGAGTTGTTCAAGCTTTTCCGTGGTGACTTTGTCGACTTCATATTGTTCGGGGATTTTCAAAGTAAACAGTTTCTCCCGAATCTCTTCAGGACTCATCGAAGCATTGATGGTTTCATAACCTTTATTCAGGAAATGGCGGCGATCATCTCCTTCTCCAAATCGAGGCTGCATCAACTCCCGAAACACTTTCTCGACGATGGGAAAAGCTACCGGGCTTAATACCTCAAGCTGTGAGTACAGTAGGCGACCATCAAAACAGCAAACCAACCTATCTTTTGTCTGCTTCATAATAGGCGTCATCCGATAGTTGCCCACCCTTTCAGAATCCACATCGATAAACTCAAGCGGCTCTTCCATTTCCAGAGAAAAAACAGGCGGACTGCAAAAGAGCATGATCAAAGCAATCATCAATAGTAGTTTATTTATCCGGCGGCTTTGAATCATGATTACCTCCTACTCCAACACCAAATCCATAGCACAAAGCGTGAATATGCAGCGGCTTGCGTTTCGCGGATTCTCTTAGCCTGCATTGACTTTATCTCTACGCCTAAGGAAGCGCTGAATGATGAGAAATAACAATAGCCATACAAGCCCCCAAGCCAGGCATTGCAACGTTATAAACATAACCAACACACCCTCAGTACGAATTGGCTCACGGTAATAACTGACAGGAATTGAAAAGATATAATGAGCATTATCGAAAACCGAAGCCATCAGTTCCATTTGTGGCGTAGGTGCCACTTTAAGTTGAGCGCTATAGTAATTTGCAGGATAGAACGAACCCGCCCAAAGACCGAGATGAAATACGGATAGCATACCCCACAACATGAAAAAGCGTAGTGATCGACTTTTTGTCATGGGGGTTAACAACCCGGCTCACTTGCCGTAAACAAGTTCACCACTGGTTTCTCCCTCCAGAATGCTGAAAGCGTGAATGGCATTGTCATGCCATTGAGTTTTCTCAAAATCATCAGTGGAGAACATGGGGCGCCCACAACGACAAGCTCACCTGAGGCAATAAAGCACAGCGGGATTGCCTCAGGCGCAGCGCCTTGCTATGTGTTTTCAACTGCCGGGCCTACCCAAAATAGTGGATTATGGGCCACCTCCCAAAGATGGCCATCGAGGTCTTTGAAGTATCCGCTGTAGCCGCCCCAGAAAACTTTCTGAGGTTTCTTGACCAAGGTTGCGCCTGCTTCGACGGCCTGCGATATGACCTCATCAACCTCTTGCTCTGAGCATACATTGTGGGCAAGTGCAAATGATTCGAACCCCCCTCCTTCGGATGATACTGTTGCGTCCTCGGCCAACGCTTCTCGTCCATACAATCCCAACCAAGTACCATTGAGTGTAAAAAATGCGACTCCCGGTGGTGATTCCATTCGTGGAAAGCCGAGTCCCATCTCGTAGAACTCAATCGCCGCCTTAATATCGCGAACACCGAGAGTAATCATGCTAATTCTTGGATTCATTGTTGGTGATCCCCTCTTCTATTCTATGTATAGCGAGATCAATGGGGGGCAGACTCGATTGATTCCATTAATCTCATGATTTTCAAATTTCACCCAATTGTTTCTTTCGTAACAGAAAAGACTCTTAGATAGAAGATGGTCTCCTGTTGGCCAAACCCGTTCGACAATTTCACAAAGTTTTTTGATTCCATTTTCATCTTTCTGATCACATACCACTAAAATATCGCGAGCAGGAATAGCTGCTATGTAGCCATTCGGACAATATTCCACGAGCCATTCATTCCAGACTTTTTCTACCAATAGAAGACTCGCTTCAAAATTACCGCTACCAGAAAAATATATTAGCTCATCTTTTTCAATCATTGTTATTTCATCAGCGACCTGACTTAAATTCTCTAAACCGTATTTGTTTAATTGTTCAACAGAAATTCCTGCTTCTTGGATATGCCTATTTTGAATCAGTGCAAAATGGTCGCCTTCGTCTAGCACATAGAACACTGACAGCCCGTCACAATATGGTTTATCAACTGGCAGATCATCATTCGATAGATCAATATCTGGTGCCTTTCCACTTTTCCACGTCGGTTTAAAGTAAGCAATTGCTTTATTTGGATTCATTGAGTCTTTTATGCATGACAGTGTTGATACAAGAAATTAATTCCTTGTTTTTTCTCCATATATACGGGCGTGATTCCTCCATATTCAATATATGCGTCAACCACGGAATTCGGTTCCTGTTTAGTTTTGAAAATTTCATAGCCTCAAACGATACTACGTGCAAACCACATTGCATCATTCACATGAATGAAAAGGAGAAATTAATTTCGTTTTTTTTGAATAAGCTACAGGTTCGTTTCACTTCCATGACGCTTCCTGTCGCTGTTTCCCGACTCAAGCCGACCCGAGTCATCGTCGAAATAGCAGGAATAGCTGTCTATACCAGAAACGAAGTAGAGTGACGGACATCCCCGCCAGTTCGAGTGATGATGAGAAAAAATCAGCTTGCCGGGTGGCCGAACTATCGCAGCCCTGCGAATTGCCACTGGCAACTCTCCAGCCTTTGCTGCTTTAACCACACAAAAAAAAAGAAAAGGCACCATGAAACATGGTGCCTTTTCTTATGCTCTACGATAGCTGAACCAATTATCCATCCAAAAGAGCTGCATGCGCAGCGGCAAGCCGTGCAATCGGCACACGCGGGCCGGAACAGGATACATAGGTCAAACCAATAGCATGACAGAAGCGTATTGAAGCCGGATGCCCGCCATGCTCGCCGCAAATACCGATCTTCATACCCGGTTTCACACCGCGCCCCCAGTTCACGGCCAGCTCCATCAATTTACCAACTCCATTGGCATCAAGCACTTCGAATGGATTGTCGCGAAGAATGCCAACTTCGTTGTACATCGGCAGAAATTTATTTTCGGCATCCTCACGTGAGAATGAGAACGTCGCCTGCGTCAGATCGTTGGTGCCGAAACTGAAAAACTCCGCCTCTTCGGCCAGTTGCTCGGCCCGCATGCAGGCACGCACCACTTCCATCATGGTGCCGAATTTGAACACCGGCGTAATCCCCTGCACTTCTTCCACTTCTTTTCTGATGGTCTCAACAATTTTCTTGATATTGATCAGTTCTTCCGAGGTACAAACCTGTGGAATCATAATTTCAGGATACACTTCGGTACCTGCTTTCTGGCATGCGCAGGCAGCTTCCAGCACGGCACGAATCTGCATGGCATAGATTTCCGGGAAGGTAATACCCAGACGCACGCCACGGTGACCCAGCATCGGATTAACCTCAAACAGGGCACGCACTTTCTTGAGAATCGCCTCTTTTTTCTCGATGGCTTCATCCACCAGGGCCGAGTCTGCCAACTGCTGAATTTTTGTCTGGTTGCCGTTGCGGCTGGAAAGCAGGCATAACGTTGCCGAAAGTACTTCTGTACCGCGCATCGTGTCTTTCAGGTGCCTGAGTTGAATCAGATCATCCAGCAGTTGATTTTCTGAAGGCAGAAACTCGTGAATTGGCGGATCAAGCAAACGCACAGTCACCGGATTGGGCGACATGGTAGTAAATAGTTCTATGAAATCCTGACGTTGAATCGGCAGCAATCGATCCAGCGCATCCTGACGCTGCTCCAGTGTTTCAGACACAATCATTTCAAGCACAATCGGCAAACGCTCTGGCGCATTAAACATGCGCTCGGTTCGACACAGACCGATACCCATCGCTCCATATTTCAGTGCACGCCTGGCATCTTCCGGAATATCGGCATTGGCCATCACTTTCAGACGGGCGCGCTCATCGGCCCATGACAGCAAGGTTTTCAACGCTTCGGAAAATTCTGCCTCAACCGTAGGAACCACACCCAGATATACATTACCTGTAGTGCCATCGAGCGTGATGATGTCGCCCTCTTTAATCACCACATCGCCGATATAGGCGCGGCGCGCCAGCACATCAACTTCAATGCCTTCAGCACCGGCCACACAGGGCTTACCCATACCGCGAGCCACCACAGCGGCATGACTTGTTTTGCCGCCACGGCTGGTAAGAATCGCTTCAGAGACAAAAAATCCGTGAATATCTTCAGGCTTGGTTTCTTCACGCAACAGAATCAGCGGTTTGTTACTGGCATTTTTTTGCGCTACGGCGCGATCCGCATCGAACACCACATGTCCGCAAGCCGCTCCCGGACTGGCTGGCAGACCGGTTGCCAGCGACTGTACTCTTGCCTTCGGGTCCAGACGCGGGAACAGCATTTGCTCCAGCGACTCAGGCACAATCCGCAGCAAGGCCTGCTCTTTGCTGATCAACCCTTCCGCCACCAGCTCGACCGAGGTGCGAACCATGGCCTGGGTATTCATCTTGCCATTGCGGGTTTGCAGACAATACAGAATACCCTTCTCAATGGTGAATTCAAAATCCTGAATCTCGGAATAATGACCCTCTAGTTTGCTGCGCAACTCTTCAAGCTGGCGATAAAGGTCAGGCATTTCCTTTTCCATCTGAGCAATCGGCTTGGGTGTGCGGATACCTGCCACCACATCCTCGCCCTGCGCGTTAACCAGATATTCACCATAAAAAACATTCTCACCTGTGCCCGGATTACGCGTGAACGCCACACCGGTTGCACAGTCATCACCACGGTTGCCGAACACCATGGTACAGATATTAACGGCTGTTCCATTGGCCTGATCCGGTGTGATATTGAATTCACGGCGATAATCCACCGCTCGTTTACCCGACCATGAACCAAGCACGGCCTTAATTGCCAGTTCCAACTGTTCATAAGGATCTTCAGGGAAAGTACGGCCTGTCTGTGCATACACCACTTCCAGAAATAAGTCTGAGATCTCTTTCAGGTTCTCGGTGCTCAGGCCAACATCTTCCTTCACACCTTCGCGTTTTTTAATGGCTTCGAAAGGTTCATCAAAAAATTCATCAGCGATACCCAATGCAATTTTTCCAAACAGCTGGATAAAGCGTCGATACGCATCATAAGCAAAACGTTCATCACCTGTCTGTTCAATTTCACCCTGCAAAGTCTGACTGTTCATACCAAGATTCAGGATGGTGTCCATCATACCCGGCATCGACATCGCAGAACCGGAGCGAACCGAAACCAGCAACGGATTGTGGGCATCACCGAAGGTTTTTGCCGTTGCCTGTTCAAGGGCAAGCATCTGTGCCTTAACCTGCTCCAGCACGGCATCCGGCAAAACATTACCTTGCTCGATGTACTCCAGACATGCCTCGGTTGTGATGGTAAACCCCGGAGGTACATTCAAACCGATCTGGGTCATCTCACACAGATTTGCACCCTTGCCGCCAAGCAGCATTTTGTTCTTTCCGTCACCTTCGGTGAAGGAATAAACATATTTCTTAGTCATATGTCATCTCCGTTAAACTGATTGATTGTGAATAAAACAACGTGTTAAGGAACCCCATAAAACCGGTATGCGAACCATCAATCATCAGAAGAGGTACGTCCCACCTCAACATATTTCAAACTTATTTTGCCGGAAGAGGCGTATTGTGCACGTTCATGTTAACGCCTACGATTTTTCCATTTGCGTCTGTATGATGATCCTGTGCTGATGCTATTTCAACCTAGTGATTGTCTCGGGAATACGACAAAACAGATTACCTGCGCGGATTATTTTTCGAATTATTTCTCAAAGCGCTCACAATGCAGGCCGGTGAGTTTCAACACATCATCTACCGATGCATAAGCATACGACGTATGTGACAAGCGTATATCCATCATGGCCAACTCACCCTCTTCTTCGAGTAGTTCAGCATTTTGATAGAGTTCTTCCCCGCTGATACCCAGAAGCTGACCAGCTTCATCTGTCGACAGGTGATAACTTTCGCCTTCGTTGTTTAATTCGAGATATCTCATCACTGTTCTCCTTGCCTTGCAGGTCTCATTGATTCGTTATCTTCTCATTGGCAGGCAACGTAACCAGCCGTTGCATCAAGACGTACACGCAATTGATCATGCACACTTTGACTCAGTTGCACGCCACCATTCACGCTGTTGATGTCGTAGTGATAGTCGCGGACTTCTACCGTTTCACATGTATTGTTCTGCATGGCTGCCGGGTTATACACCGCTTCACGGATGGTGTGACGCACGCCGGAGCTGGTAGCCTGATCGCTAAAGCTGTTCAGCACGATGTGGCCGGTGTTGTTGTGCATGGAGAATGTCCACAGATATTCACTGACAAAGCGGGCTTCCTGACTGGTCACGGGCAGACGATGTACCACTGCCAGCAGTGAGCCGGGATTGTTCTTATCGAAAACGGAACGATCAATCGCGGTGCTCTTGAACACTCTGACGGAGAGGAAGTGCGAATGATTTTCTGTTGGTTCTTTCTTGCTCCAGGTGTTTTCATAGTACCAGTCGGTTTCGTCACCGGAGACGAATTGCATGGTCGGAGCCGTGCTGCTGGCCACTGCGGTTGACATAAGTAATGCCTGATTCGCATCGTTGGTGGAGATCTCATAACTGACCGTTGCGCCTGCCATCACCTGATCGGAACGCACATGCAAATAATCATGGGCATCGCCGGTATTCTGACCGATGGTGTAAAAACCTGCCGGTGTGCGTTGCAGAGGATTATTCATAGCGGCAATCACTGCGCCGGAAGCGGATGGTGTCGAAGGGTTGGCTGCTGTATCTGAACCGGGCGCACCGGCTCCACATGCTGAAAGTGCCAGAAGACTGATTGCGGTAGCTGTTATTTGTAGTGAGTTGGCACGCATGGCAGACCTCCTGTGAAACCATTTACCCGATAGTTAGAAGGTATGCCTGTTATTTGTAATGCTTATGCCCGTTTTGTGTAAAATTGTGTAAAAGCTTTTATTGAAGCTCGAAGGAAACGTGTACGCAGATCGTCAGGCAGAACGGAATGCTGATAAGCACTTGGTAGAACCCAGGCTATCCAGTAGTGTCACGTTGAGATTGACAAAAAGGGGTGGTTGTATCCGTTCAGCAAAAGGCATTCTTCAGCAAACGTTTGGTTATGGCACATTCCGACCCAATCAGCAGGCGATTATCGATGACCTGATTGCCGGTCGCGATGCCTTTGTGCTGATGCCGACGGGTGGTGGTAAATCACTTTGCTATCAGATCCCGGCAATGGTCCGATCCGGTGTGGCTATTGTGGTTTCACCGCTGATTTCGCTGATGAAAGATCAGGTGGATGCGCTGAAAGCGAATGGAGTTGCTGCAGAATTTTACAATTCATCTCTCGGCTCACAGGTATCGCGTGAAGTGTTGGCGAAGTTACATGGCCATGCAATTGATATGTTGTATATCGCTCCTGAACGATTGATGTCTGAAGAATTTCTGGCGCGACTGGCTGATATTGAGATTAATTTATTTGCCATCGATGAAGCGCATTGTGTGTCGCAATGGGGCCATGATTTCAGGCCGGAATATCAGCGTTTGTCAGCGTTACGTAGTCACTTTCCGAATGTACCACTGATTGCCCTGACGGCCACAGCCGATACTCAGACCCGGCAGGATATTATCCAGGTGCTGGGGCTGGAGATGGCACGCCACCATATTGCCAGTTTTGACCGCCCCAATATTCGCTACGCCGTGCTGGAAAAACATCAACCCTTGCAACAACTCATGGCATTTATGCAAAAACACAAGGGTGAATCAGGTATCGTGTATGCGCTCAGTCGCAAACGTGTGGAACAGGTTGCGGAAAAACTGAAGCTACATGGCATCAGGGCAGAGGCTTATCATGCAGGGCTGGCGGCATCTGAGCGGGTGCGGGTGCAAGAAGCTTTTCTCAGAGATGAAGCGGAAGTGGTGGTTGCCACCGTGGCCTTCGGAATGGGTATTGATAAGCCCAATGTCCGTTTTGTCGTGCACTATGATCTGCCAAAAAATATTGAAGGTTATTATCAGGAAACCGGCCGTGCCGGACGTGATGGTTTGCCTTCCGAAGCGCTGTTGCTATCGGGTACGCAGGATATGGTGGCGGCGCGCCGACTTATTGAGCAGAGCGAAAACGAGAAACAGAAGCGTATCGAAATTCATAAACTCAATGCCATGATCAGCTTTTCAGAGGCGACGATGTGTCGGCGTCGCGTCTTGCTCAATTATTTCGATGAGGCGATGAATGCGAATTGTGGCAACTGCGATATCTGCCTGGACCCACCCGAAACCTTTGATGCCAGGGAGGATGCGCAAAAGGCCTTGTCGTGTGTGTACCGGCTGAATCAGGGCTTCGGAATGAAATACGTGATTGATGTGCTGCGGGGCTCAGAAAATCAGCGAATTATGGAGCGGCGGCATGACCAGCTTTCGACGTTCGGTATCGGCAAGGAACGCAGCGAGGAGGAATGGACTGCCATTTTCAGGCAACTGATTCATCGTGGCTTTTTGCTGCAGGATGTGGCCAGTTATTCGGTGTTGAAATTGACAGCTGCGGCAAAACCGCTACTGCGCGGTGAAATAGCACTTGAACTGTCTAAACCGCGAATCAGGGCGAAGCAAAAGAAAACAGACAAGGGTAAACCACGCATGGACTCACCGCACGATGCGGCATTGTTCGAAGCGCTGCGTAAGTTGCGCAAGCGTCTGGCTGATGAGATGGATGTACCACCGTATATTGTCTTTGGAGATGCTACGCTAATTCATATGGCACAACTAAAACCTGAAAATGATATGCAGATGTTGCAGGTCAACGGCGTCGGACAAAATAAACTGCAACGTTTCGGCAAGGCTTTTCTGGCTTGTATCAGAGAGAACACATGAATCATTCACCTGAAGATTCTCAGTGTGAATTGCCAGAAAAGACCTGCGATATTGATCGGCTCGTACGGCATCCGAAACTGATGCAAAGACCGAGTAACGGCGTGATGGTGCCTGCCCTGTTCCGGTGAAAAGTTCGAGCTTGATGGAATCATATTGCACGCGTTTGTGTCCACAGTTTTGAACACCGGCCATCCGGGTGATGGGGGCGGGTGATGTGGGGCTTTCATAATCGCTTGGCGGGCACTAAGCTGCGCGCATTTCAGAAATGCTGAACACAAGCATTGCTTCACAGGGGCGTAGATTTTGATTTCAACATCCGGCATTACCATGCAGTTCGGGGATAAGCCCCTGTTCGAAAATATCTCGGTTAAATTTGGCGATGGCAACCGTTATGGCTTGATTGGAGCCAATGGCTGCGGCAAATCGACGCTAATGAAAATCCTCGGTGGTGATCTGGTGCCAACGGCAGGAACGGTCAGTGTCGGGCAGAAAGAACGGTTGGGGAAACTGCGGCAGGATCATTTTGCTTTCGAAGATTGCACGGTGCTCGATACGGTGATGATGGGCTATGAACGCTTGTGGCAGATCAAGGAAGAACGCGACCGGATTTACTCGCAGAGCGAACTGACGGAAGAAGACGGTATGCGCGCTGGCGAACTGGAATGCGAGTTTGCTGATATGGACGGTTACAGTGCCGAATCCATTGCGGGCGAGTTATTGTTGAGCATGGGGATTCCGCTGGCGGCGCATGATGGCCTGATGAAATCCATTGCGCCCGGCTGGAAGCTGCGCGTGTTGCTGGCGCAAGCGCTGTTCGGTAATCCGGAAGTAATTCTGCTGGATGAGCCGACCAACAACCTTGATATCAATGCGATTCGCTGGCTGGAAGGCGTGATCAACGAGCGCGAAGCCACTATGATCATCATTTCGCATGACCGGCATTTTCTCAACAGTGTATGCACGCACATGGCTGATCTGGATTATGGTGAATTACGTATTTATCCAGGAAATTATGACGAATACATGGTCGCGGCCTCGCAGGTGCAACAGCGTTTGTTATCTGAAAATGCCAAGAAAAAAGCGCAGATTGCCGAGCTGCAAACCTTTGTCAGTCGCTTCTCAGCCAATGCTTCCAAGTCCAGTCAGGCCACTTCACGCGCCAAACAAATCGATAAAATAAAGCTTGAAGAGGTCAAACCATCCAGTCGTGTGAGCCCTTATATGCGTTTTACGCAGGAGAAAAAGCTGTATCGCGTAGCGCTGGAGTTGAAAGGGCTGAGTAAAGCCTTTGATGAAAAGCCACTATTTGAAAATTTCGATCTGATGGTGCCGGTGGGCGAACGGGTGGCGGTGATTGGCCCGAACGGTATTGGTAAAACCACACTGCTACGCTGCCTGGCAGGTGATCTTGAGCCGAGCAGTGGTATGATCAAATGGTCGGAAAATGCCAATGTGGGTTATTATGCACAGGATCATTCGGCTGATTTTGCCGAAGAAATCAGCCTGTTTGACTGGATGGCTCAGTGGAAGAAAAAAGAGTTCGGCGAGCAGGAAGTGCGTGGCAATCTCGGACGTATGCTGTTTTCACAGAATGATATCAAGAAGTCAGTCAAAAAACTTTCCGGTGGTGAGCAGGGGCGCATGCTGTTCGGCAAGTTCATGTTTAAGAATCCGAACATTCTCCTGCTGGATGAGCCAACCAACCATATGGATATGGAATTCATCGAATCATTGAATACAGCGCTGGAGCACTATGATGGTACTCTGATTTTTGTCAGTCATGACCGGGAATTCGTATCGTCACTGGCAACACGTATTATCGAACTGACGCCGGAAGGTATTGTCGATTATCACGGCACGTATGAAGAATATCTCAGATCGCAGGGAGTTGAGTAAATAAAAGCCCTCCGACGTACAATGGACGTCGGATGGCGCAGTTCGAGCAGAGTCTCAGATTTGTATCAGGTGATAACGGTCGGTTCGGTGCGGCCAGTGAGTGCAGCCAGATTGGAGATATTTGCCGCAGCTTCAATAAAATCAGCCAGCGCATCCTGCGCATCCAGTTGCTGCTTGGTTTCATCCGGCTCATAGGATTCGAGATAAATGCGAATCGTCGCGCCTTCGGTGCCGGTGCCGGAAAGTCGATAAATGATACGCGAACCATCTTCAAATAAAATACGAATACCCTGATTCTCACTGATGCTGCCATCGACCGGATCGGTATACGCAAAATCGTCGCAGGTGGCCACGCTGCGGCCGGCCAGTGTGCTGCCGGTGAGTGCAGCGTACTGATCGCGAACTGTAGTCATCACCTGATTGGCGGCCTGAGCGTCCACTGCTTCATAATCATGGCGTGAATAGTAGTTGCGGCCGAATTTCGCCCAGTGCTGTTGCACGATGCTGGCGACCGACTCGCGGCGTACGGCCAGAATATTCAGCCAGAACAAGACTGCCCATAAACCGTCTTTTTCACGCACATGGTTGGAGCCGGTACCGAAGGATTCCTCGCCGCAGAGGGTAACGCGTCCGGCATCCATCAGGTTGCCGAAAAACTTCCAGCCGGTCGGTGTTTCAAAGCAGGATAAACCCATCGCTTTGGCCACCTGATCGGCGGCGCAACTGGTTGGCATGGAGCGGGCAATACCGGCAATGCCATCGCGGTAGCCGGGGGCGGTTTCTGCATTGGCGGCAATAATCGCCAGTGAATCACTCGGCGTGACAAAAAAATGGTTACCCAGAATCATATTACGGTCGCCATCACCATCGGAGGCAGCGCCGAAATCAGGGGCGTTATCGCCATACAGAATATCGACCAGTTCATGTGCATAGGTCAGGTTCGGATCGGGGTGACCGCCACCGAAATCTTCTTTGGGTTCGGCATTGATGACGGTGCCGGCCGGTGCGCCCAGTAGTTCTTCGAAAATCACTCTGGCATAAGGGCCGGTGACGGCATGCATGGCATCGAAACGCATGGAGAAATCACCTGCCAAAAGTTGGCGCAGGGCATCAAAATCAAACAGCGATTGCATCAGTTCAGCGTAATCAGCAACGGCATCGATGACTTCAACTTCCATATCACCGATTTGCTTGCTGCCCAGCACATCCAGATCCAGCGACACCGGGCTACTCGGCATTTTATAGCTTTCAATGGACTTGGAACGCGCAAACATCGCTTCCGTCATATGTTCCGGTGCCGGGCCACCGTTGCCTGCATTGTATTTGATGCCGAAATCTTCATCCGGGCCAGCCGGATTGTGGCTGGCTGAAAGAATCAGGCCACCGAAGGCCTGACGTTTACGAATGACGCACGATGCGGCAGGCGTCGATAAAATGCCGCCCTGACCGACAATTGCTTTTCCAAAGCCATTGGCAGCAGCCATATTCAGAATAATCTGAATGGCCTCGCGGTTGAAAAAGCGACCATCACCACCAACCACCAGCGTTTTACCCTGATAATCGCCGATACTGTCAAATACCGACTGTACGAAATTTTCCAGGTAGCCCGGCTTTTGGAAAATACGGACTTTTTTACGCAGGCCTGAGGTGCCCGGACGTTGATCGTTAAAGGGTTGGGTCGGGATGATTTGAATGCTCATGAAGGATTTCCTTGTGGGTATGGAATGTGAGATAAATCGTACCCAATATCTTAAATGAAATCTTCATGAATGCAATCAGAGTCCCTGCGACTGGTACTCTTCGATCGTAGTACGAATCAGCTTAAATAAGGCGCGGGAAGATTTTGGCGGTTTGTTTTTCAATACCTCGCTATGCGCATTGCGTATCAGCTGGCGCAGTTGCACGGAATCTGCCGCAGGGTATTCGTTTAAGAAATCGGTTACGGCATCGCTTTCAGGGTCAAGCAGTCGATCACGCCAGCGCTCCATCAGATGAAAGTCCTGATTAATGTGGTTCAGTTCCTGTTCAATAGTTTCAATGGTGGATTCAAGTTCTTCAACATTGATTTGACGCAACAGTTTTCCAACGTGTTTGAAATGGCGCTTTCGGGCACTGTTCTGATGAATGTTTCTTGATTCTATCAAGGCATCGTAAAGATCTTGTGGCATATCCAGTTTCTGCAGTTTTGCGTTATCCAGATCAGCCAGCCGCTTGCCTAATTCAAGCAGGGCCAGCGCTTCGCGGCGCAATTGACTTTTGTTGGGGCGAATAACGCGGTCATCGTATTCGTCCTGCATTTCTTCGGGTACGATATGAATGATATGAGACATCAGATTTGCTCGCGTGTTTTGTGGAAGGTGATATCCGGCCATTGCTCAACTGTGTAGTTGAGCTTCCATTGGCTAGGTGCCAGATAGGTAAGAAAGCCATCAGCATCTTCAGCCAATGTGGATTCAAACTGGTGTTTAAAGTTGGAAAGCATTTTTTCATCGTCGCAGGTGACCCAGCGGGCCACCTGAAAGTCCGTGCCGGTGTAGCCAGCATCGACCTTATATTCATTTTTAAGGCGTTCTACTGTCACATCGAATTGCAAGGTGCCGACTGCGCCAAGAATATAATCGCCACCGAGAATGGTTTTGAACACCTGTACCGCCCCTTCCTCGGAAAGTTGCACCAGACCTTTGTGTAATTGCTTGCGTTTCATCGGGTCATTCAGGCGAATACGTTGAAACAGTTCAGGGGCAAAGTTGGGAATACCTGAAAACTTCAGCGGTTCTTTGCTGGTGAAAGTGTCGCCAATGCGGATGGTGCCATGGTTATGAATGCCGATAATGTCGCCGGCATAAGCCTCTTCGACATGCGCCCGATCCTGCGCCATAAAAATGGTGGCATTGGCGAGTTTGATGTTTTTGTCGATGCGGTGGTGGCGAACGGTCATACCTTTCTCGAATTTACCCGAGCAAATACGGAAAAATGCGATGCGGTCACGATGGGCCGGGTCCATATTGGCCTGAATCTTGAAGCAAAAGCCGGAGAAATCTTTCTCGTCGGGTTCTACCATACGCTCTTCTGCCGCGCGCGGGCCGGGATGTGGGGCGAACTCAACAAAAGCATCAAGCAATTCACGCACACCGAAATTATTCACAGCACTGCCGAAAAACACCGGTGTCTGCGAGCCGTTGAGGAAATGCTCCAGATCAAAATCTGCTGTGGCACCTTGCAGTAATTCGATGTCGTCGCGCAAGGTATCTGCCTGTGATCCAAGCAGCGCATCGACTTGCGGATCATCCAGTGATGAAATTTTAATGGCGGAGTCAAGCGATTCCGAACCTGCTTTGAACAGGTGTAATTGTTTGGTGTAAAGGTTGTACACGCCTTTGAACGATTTACCCATACCGATCGGCCACGACAGTGGTGTGCATTCAATTTGCAGCTTGTCTTCAATGTCTGCCATCAGCTCCAGTGGTTCCAGGCCTTCACGGTCAAGTTTGTTGATGAAGGTGATGATGGGGGTGTTGCGCATGCGACACACTTCCATCAGTTTTTCCGTTTGTGTTTCAACGCCTTTGCCGGAATCAATAACCATCATCGCCGAATCCACGGCGGTTAATACGCGATACGTATCTTCCGAGAAATCCTGATGTCCCGGTGTATCCAAAAGATTGATTTCATATTCGGTGGAGGCTCTGCGGTAGTTGAATTTCATCACCGATGAGGCGACGGAAATACCACGATCCTGTTCAATTTTCATCCAGTCGGATGTGGCATGGCGCGTGGCTTTGCGGGCTTTGACTGCACCGGCCATCTGAATTGCACCACCAAAGAGCAGGAGTTTTTCAGTCAGCGTCGTTTTACCCGCATCCGGATGCGAAATAATACCGAATGTTCGCCGTTTATTGATTTCCTGCTGTAGAGTGCTCATGCATACCTCATCTTGATAGTGTGAAAAATCCAGTAGCGAACCGGCTCGGTTAATCTATGCCTTTTCAGGTCGCGAAGCTTAACGTGTCAGGGCTTTGAGTGCTATTGCGCAAGTGATACCAGTTGAAATCATCATCAATCAACCCTATTACATAAGTAGGTTGGTTAGAATCAACCGTAGATTGATTTATGGAGGATAATGACATGACACTGGTTCGCAGAGTGCCGTGGCAGGACTTGGAAGGCTTGCAACAACGTTTGCAGGATGTCTTCGGAGATACACCTTTTGCCGTCAATGCAGCAAACGTGGATCAAGGACAATGGGCACCGCCTGTTGATATTCGGGAAACGGAAGACGCCTTGCAGATGCAGGTCGAGCTGCCCGGAATTAATAAAGAAGAAATTACTTTGGAAGTGAAAGATGGTGTGCTGAGCATTTCAGGTGAACGCCGTTACGAAAAAGATGTGAAAGAAGAACATTCACATCGCACTGAACGCGTTTACGGACGTTTCTCTCGCAGCTTTAGCTTGCCGAGAAATGTCAATGCCGATGCTGTAGAAGCCAGCATGAAAGATGGTGTGCTGCATGTGAAGATGCCAAAACTGGATAGTGCCAAAGCCAAAGCAATTACGATTGCATAATCTAAAGATGCGGTTTGCATCTTAAAAACAGGGCTGTGGAGATTTTATCTTCGCAGCCCTTTTTGGTTGAAATTTAAACAGGACAGCTTTGAGAAATGCTGCACGGAGCATTGCCTGTTGTTCAGAGCGCCATCTTAAAATCCGGGTGCCGGTGCGCTTCGCGGTAAATATGATCCAGTTGCTCTCGACTGCTGGCAGCAAACGTGATGGTGACCGAAACATATTTTCCTGTTCGGCTTGGCCTGCTTTTTACAGCACCTTCGAAGAAATCAGGGCAATATTTGCGCACGATCATCACCATATCCACTTCAAAGGAGTCGCTGTTCATGCCCATCACTTTGAGCGGAAAGGTGCATGGAAATTCGAAAGGACTTTCGTCAGATGCAGCGGTGGAATTAGTCGTGGAAGTTGTCATGGAATCCTCTTACTGATGCAGAGCCTGAAATATACGTTCTGCCAGAACCGATGAAAACCCGGGAACTTTCGCCAGATCTTCGCGGCTGGCTTTTTTAACACCTTCGATACCGCCGAAATGCCGCAGCAGGGCGGCACGCTTTTGTGTGCCGACACCGTCAATGCCATCAAGGCGTGATGTGAACATCGCTTTTTTCTTGCGGTTGCGCATGTATTCACCGGCAAAGCGGTGGGCTTCGTCGCGAATGCGAGCCATCAGCATCAGCGCTGCACTGTCACGCCCCGGTTGCATTGGAGCCAAATCCCAGGCCGGAAACAGCGTTTCATTGCCGACTTTTCGGCCTGCGCCTTTGGCAATGGCAACAATCTTTAAATCAGCTAGCGATGCTTTTGCCGCCTCTTCCATGGCAACTTTCAGCTGGCCTTTGCCACCGTCAATCAGCAACAGATCCGGCGCAGGAATATCGTCACTGTTGATGGCTTTGAAGAAACGCGAAAGCACCTGTTCCATCGCGGCATAATCGTCGCCATCACTGATCGGACGGTGTTCGGATTCGGTGTCGTCAAGTTTATAGCGCCGGTAGAGATTCTTTTCAGGCCCCTGCCAGCCGCCATAGACCATGGCTGCAACCGTTTGCTGACCACCCAGATGCGCATTATCAACAGCGGCAATAAGGCGTGGTGTTGCGGGCAGATCAAGCAGTGTTGCAACCGCCTCAAAGGCAGCCTGTTGTTGCTGTTGTTTGCTGGCTTGCACCTGTTCGCTGCTTTTTTGTGCCGTTTCGAGCCATTGGGCACGCGGGCCACGCTGTGGATGACGCACCTCAAAACGGGCCGAGGCATGCAATAAGCGTAGTAATGATGTGATGTGCTGACATAGGCCATCATCGCGCCATAGCAGGATTTCTGCCGGAGGCATCTCCTCGCGGTAACGCTCCAGCACCAGTGCCTGCAATACTTCCGTGTCATCGGCATCGATAGCCTGCTTAATGCGAATGGTTTGCACGCCGAGATCACGAGCATTTCGGCGTACACCGATTGCAATATGCTGCGATGCCGGAAACCATACGATGGCATCGGCATTGGCCGGTAACTCCGACTGTTCCGCATCGGCAAGAATGGTGCGCAATGCCCTGATCTGGTCCCGAAATAAACGAGCCCTTTCATAAGCCAGCCGCTCAGCCGCCTGCATCATCTCACCTTCCCATTGTCGCAGCAGTTCCTGATCTTTTCCCAGCAGCAGGGCGCGGGCTTCGCTGACTTGTTCGGCATAAGTCTGTTGGCTCACGATATCGCAGCAGGGGGCGCTACAGCGACCGATCTGGTGTTGCATGCAGGGGCGTGAGCGGTGGTTGAATTCCGCATTGTCGCAATCACGAATATGAAACGCCGACTGCATCAGATGCAGGGTTTGATGCACGGCATGGGCATTGGCAAAAGGGCCGTAATATTCGCCGGGCACATCGCGCTTGCCGCGATACATTTGCAGGCGGGGATAGGCTTCATCGGTGAGTAAAATATACGGGTAGGATTTTGAATCCTTGAGCAGCACATTGTAGCGCGGTTTGAGTTGCTTGATCAGGTTATGCTCCTGAATCAGGGCCATACTCTCTGAAGTGGTGATGGTGAATTCGATATCGCAAATCTGACTGACCATGGCTTGTGTGCGTGGTGATTCCGGTTGTCTCTGGAAATAACTGGATACACGTTTGCGCAGATTGCGTGCCTTGCCGACATAAAGTACCTGTCGTTTGCTGTCGAGCATACGATATACGCCCGGTTCACGCGGTAGTTGTGACAGATTGATCGGAGGTTCTTTCCACATGTGCCCATCCTTGTGCTTTGCCGGGCTGATGCAAGTGGCTGAAAGCGTCATAAGGCCATGTTTTTTGTATGGCTAAACAGGCACTTTTTCTGTATAGTGAATACGCCTTGGAATCATACGTATTGAATTTTCTTAGGGAGGTCATCCGATTCTAAGGAAAAGGAGATCGTCATGAAAACTCAGATGAAATGGAACACTGTTACTCGCGCTTGTGGTGGTGTCATGCTTGCTGCTTTATGCCTGTTGATTGCTGGATGTGGTGGAGGCAATGGTACTGCTTCTGTTAATGTTTCCGGGGCTGTTGCAAAAGGAGCTGTCGCGGGTGCTCAGGTCGATATTTATGCTGCTGATGGTGTTACACTGATTGCCAGTGGCATTGTGACAGACGCCAATGGTAATTGGTCAGCAACGATTCCTTCTGGTGCGGCAGCGGTTATTGCAATGGCCAGAGGTGGTTCGTATATCGATGAATATACCAACCTTCCAACGGCAGCGGGATCGATGCAATGCATGTTTGCTCCAACGGCAAATACCAACGTAGCCATCAGTCCGCTTTCCAATGCAATGACGAAAACTGCCAGAGCCATGGTTACAGCTGGAAAAGCTCCTAATATTGGTGCCGGCCTTGCACAAGCCAAGGCTGAATACGTAAATATGCTTGGCTTTGACCCTGTTAGCGTGTTGCCACCATCCCCTTCGCAAATTGTAAAGGCGAATGCTAATCAGCTGAAATATGCAGCTTTACTGGGTGGTGTATCCAAGCTGGTCGATGATTCTTACTCGGCTATCGCTGTCGGTGATCCTTCAGTTACGCCGTTTTCTCTGGTCACGGCTTTAATTGATGATTTTGCCGCTGACGGACAGTTCGATGGAATTGGCGCTGGTGGCGTTGCTATCACGGTAGGGCAGTCTTCCAGCGTGACAGCAGCATTGCCCGGCGGTGGCGGTTCGGCTGCTCTGGGAAATGCCATGAACCAATATCTGGGAAGTGCTCATCGGCCAGCAGAGTTGGCTCCGGCGAACTTTACGCCGCCAGTCATTGCGCCATCAAATATCGTGGTTCTGGTGACACCGCCGGTAACCGGAGGTGCTGTGACAATAGGTGGAACGCTTAGTCTTAGCGGCGATTCGGTATTGCCGACAACTGTGGTGTTCGGTGCGCCTAAAAGTGTTGTTTCCATGCCCGGCTTTATTGAACAGTGGACATGGCAAGCGAATGTCACCGGTGGTACGGTCACGATCGATGTGATGAATCATCTTGGCAGCTCAATTACCCTGAAGTATACGAGCACCAGCGGATGGTCTGATTGGGTGCAACCCAGCTTTACAGGGATTGTAATTGATCCGCTCACAAAAACGATTGTGTTTTCCAATGTGGCATTGCCTGGTGCATTTGCATTTCCTAATCAGGTGCCGGGTCAGGGCGCACCTGTAGGTGTTCCGATTACGACAACAGTCACTGTCAATGGAACGTTGGCGTTTTAGCATTGTCGTAAGCGTTGATGTTCTGAAAATATTGTCCAAAGGATGATAAAAAAGAGGGGCGCAAAAGCGCCCCTCTCTTAATTTCAGTTTCTGGACTGAAAGTAATTACTGCATAAGCAGCAAATTACATCATTCCGCCCATGCCACCCATACCGCCCATGTCACCACCACCGGCAGGTGCATGTTTCTGTGGCACTTCTGCAACCATGGCTTCAGTGGTGATCAGCAGACCAGCAATGGAAGCTGCATGTTGCAGAGCTGTGCGAGTTACTTTGGTTGGGTCAATCACGCCCATCTTCAGCAAGTCACCATAGGTTTCAGTCGCTGCATTGAAGCCGAAAGAAGCATCAGTGCTGTTGGAAATTTCGTTCACAACAACTGAAGCTTCACCGCCACCATTGGTAACGATCTGACGCAATGGCTCTTCAACCGCACGACGGACAATAGCAATACCACGATCCTGATCGGCATTGATGCCGGTCAGACCGTCCAGTGCTACGCGCGCACGAATCAGTGCAACGCCGCCGCCAGCCACGATACCCTCTTCAACCGCTGCACGTGTTGCATGCAATGCATCATCCACACGGTCTTTCTTCTCTTTCATGGCAACTTCAGTCGCAGCGCCGACTTTGATCACAGCAACACCGCCAGCCAGTTTGGCCAGACGCTCTTGCAGTTTTTCTTTGTCGTAGTCAGAGGTGGTTTCTTCTGTCTGACGGCGAATCTGAGCCACGCGTGCTTCGATGTCTGCTTTCACGCCGGCACCATCAACGATGGTTGTGGTGTCTTTGGTGATCTTAACGGTTACAGCTGTACCCAGATCTTCCAATGTGACATTTTCCAGCTTCAGGCCGAGTTCTTCAGAAATTACCTTGCCGCCAGTCAGAATTGCCATATCTTCGAGCATCGCTTTACGACGATCGCCAAAGCCAGGTGCCTTCACAGCTGCCACGTTAACCACGCCGCGAACCTTGTTCACTACCAGAGTCGCCAGAGCTTCGCCTTCGATATCTTCAGCGATGATCAGCAAAGGTCTGCCGGAACGGGCAACGCTTTCCAGAACAGGCAACAGATCGCGCATGCTGGAGATTTTCTTTTCAAACAACAGGATGTATGGGTTCTCAATGTTGGCTTCCATACGCTCTGTATCGGTAACGAAATAAGGTGACAGATAACCGCGGTCAAACTGCATGCCTTCAACCACGTCCAGCTCTGTTTCCAGGCCTTTGGCTTCTTCAACCGTGATCACGCCTTCCTTACCGACTTTGTCCATAGCATCAGCAATGATGTCGCCGATTTCGCTATCGCCGTTGGCGGAAATAGAGCCGACCTGAGCGATTTCTTCTTTGTTGACGACGTCGCGAGACATGGACATCAATTCTTTCACGACAGCCTCAACGCCCTTGTCGATACCGCGTTTCAGATCCATCGGGTTCATGCCGGCAGCAACAGCCTTGATGCCCTCTTTCGCAATAACCTGAGCCAGTACGGTTGCAGTGGTGGTGCCATCGCCTGCGATATCCGCAGTCTTGGAAGCCACTTCTTTAACCATCTGTGCGCCCATGTTCTCAAATTTGTTTTCCAGTTCGATTTCTTTAGCAACTGAAACACCATCTTTAGTGATGGTTGGTGCGCCCCATGATTTATCCAGAACGACGTTACGACCTTTGGGGCCCAGTGTTACCTTGACGGCATCCGCCAGTTTGTTGACGCCGGTCATCATCTGTGTGCGGGCGTCTTCTCCGAAAAGAATGTCTTTAGCAGCCATTGTGATTTCGTCTCCTATTTAATGTTTTGTTGTGTTGCTGTAATCAGGATTCGATAACGCCGAGGATGTCATCCTCACGCATCATCAATACTTCTTCACTATCAAGCTTGATTTCTGTGCCTGCGTATTTAGAGAAGATGACGGTATCGCCAACTTTTACGTCCAGCGCACGGATATCACCGTTATCAAGGATTTTACCATTGCCAACGGCAAGAACTTTTCCCTGAACCGGTTTTTCTTTAGCTGAGTCAGGAATAATGATTCCGCCAGCTGATTTTTCTTCTTCGTCCAGACGGCGGACGATGACACGATCATGTAAAGGACGAACCTTTGTTCCCATGTTAATACTCCTTCTTGCTTGGTATTTGGAGATGTCTATATGCGGCTTGCCCAAACTTCTTTCAACCCCCTGACAACATAAAAAGTTAAATATTTAAAAAATAGGTTTTATCTGTGTCGATCAGCGTGAGGGTGATGGGCTTGCGCAGGGAAGTTTTGATGGAATGATGGGGCATGGAGATACGAATTCCGACTTATGCAGGCAACGCCAGATTTTTATGATGAAGGTGATTGCCGAGAGCTTCGTGGCAGATTGGAGCGCTGCTTGGCCGTTGTTTTTTTATGAAAGAATTGAAGGGGGGAGGCTGGGGAATTTAGACGGAATTGAGCAGCAAAAGGCGGAAAAGGGCTCTGATCCCTTAAGGTTTTAAAGGGTAGGGTCCCCTTTATCGGTTGAGCTGTTGATCGAGGCGCAAGGATCGAGGCCTTGAGTACAGCTGATGGGGAAGACTTGTTGTAGGGTACGGAATTTCGTACCATAAAGCGCATTTGGAGGCAAATATGACATCACTTTCGGTAAGCGAGGCCAGATCGAATCTGTTTCGTCTGATTGATGAAACGGCTGAAAGCCATCAGCCGGTCACGATCACAGGCAAACGCCACAGCGCGGTGCTGGTCTCGGCAGAGGATTGGGAAGCGCTCCAGGAAACCGTCTATCTGCTCTCGGTTCCCGGCATGCGTGAATCGATAAGGGAAGGCATGGAGACGCCGGTCAGCGAATGCGTGAAGGAACTGGATTGGTGAGCTGGGAGCTGGCCTTTACGAAACATGCGCTTAAAGATGTAAAAAAGCTCTTCTCGACAGGATTGAAGCCAAAGGCTCAGGCACTGCTGGAAATTCTCAGGGAAAACTCATTCCAAAATCCGCCGCCGTATGAAAAGCTGGTCGGTGATCTGCAAGGCGCATATTCGCGAAGAATCAATATTCAACACCGGCTGGTCTATGAAGTTCTGGCCGATGCACATACGGTGAAGGTGATCAGGATGTGGAGCCATTACGAGTAGTAGTGCTTCTTTGGGGAAATCGGGGACGGTATATTCTTTTCGGATCGTGCAAAGATGGTTGGGCGTGAAATGATTATACTACATGTCCTCGTTCTTACTCAGGCAGCTATTCCCGCTATTCCCGCTATTCCCGCTATTTCGGCGATGGCTTGGGTCAGCTTGAGGCGGGAAGTTCCTCAGGGCTAGGGTTTAAGGCGTTTAATAATGACGCAATAAATTCGGCTAATTCAGCAGACATAATGGCAAAGTCAGCGTCAAATTGAGCAATGCCATCACCATTGGCATCATAATCTTCGATCAATTCAAAATTATAACGGAGGCGATGCATGGAAAAATCGTCATGCAGCATGAATGAGATTCTATCCTGCCAGTTTAAAGCCAATCGATGAACACGTTTGCCTGTGCTGATATGGGCCTGAATCTCTTGCGATGAAAGATCTACATGTTTGCAGCGAATCACACTTTCCACTTCACCGGAAGAACGCAGCTCGACTTCATCTTCAATCTCTAAGCCACCGGCAATGGGCTCCTGGGTCGTGAGCCACCGGGTCATCATTGCTTCGGGAGACATGGTGGTTTGCGGCAGTACAACATTCAGGGTGCCTAAGGTTTTGCGTAATAAGGCAATAAGTTCTTCGGCTTTTTTTGAGCCAGATGCATTCACAATTAACCATGCGTTTTCAGGGTCGATATACGCGTAGGTATGACTGGTTTTAGCAAAAGCACGAGGTAGTAATTCCTGGATAACAGTATCTTTAATATCCATTTTCTCTTTGCGTCCGACTGGCCGCCCTTGTTCCTGCTCAATTTGGAAGACGTTTTCGACGATTTTCTCACGTACCAGAGATGCGGGTAATATCTTGTCTTCACGACGCAGGCAAATCATGAACTTGCCATTGGTTTGATGAACCAGCGCTTGTCCTTCCAGACCCAGAGGCTCTGACCAGCCCTCACAGGCTAATTCCATAGCGCCACAATTACGTGCTTTTCGTTGCTGCAAAGCTTCATTTAACTGCAAACCTGTTGTGTTAAAAGGTTCTTCAAAACGATAGAAATGAATATTGTTAAAAAACATTATTTATTAGCCTTATACATGGTGGGGTTACATAAACTTCATAGTTTAAACAGAACCGCTCCATGGTGAGTAGTAGTGATCGAAATCTGACGGCGCAATATAATACCCTGAATCAATGCTGTCAGACAAAATTGAACACACTTTCGTTCAGCTGCATGATTCCGACAGACTTTTGGGGCAGGCCCAGTCAACGGCCTTATGAAATCCAACCTCAGTAACACCACATCCAATTTGCTCGGACGCACCATTGCAATGACATGCTGTCAGTTTTTTTACGGCAACTTCAACACTTGAAGGATTTAACGGCTTTTTTAAATACATACAGCCCAGATCCTTTAAGCTGTTACATACACTCTGTTCATTGCTCATGACGACAAATCTTAAATCAGGATGAATGGCCTGAACATCGCATATTAACCGATAACCACGTAAGGCCGGTGTATCAACATCAACAAATGTGCCCCGTGGCAGTTTGAACTCTCTTGAGTGCGCAAAATCGCTATATGACAGAGAATCGGAGAATGTCAGGGTATTGTAACCCTGACCGATCAATAGGTCGCTTATGAATTTTAAAGCATACAAATTACCATCAACAAGATGGATCATACCCTTTTCTGAATAATGCATTTCTACTCCCCCTTATATGTTTCAAACACTACAAAGCTTTAGATAAAAAAGACCATAAAGCAAGCAGGGAATAAATTCTTTCTTATTTGTAAGCGAAATGAGCGAGGCTATGCTGTGAACAGAATAATGGCTGATAAGAAAGACTTTATATCTCACCTGGTGAAAAGCGAATGACTTCCTCTTTGGCTTTGGCGCGGAAGGCGTCCAGGCAGCTGTCTTGCAGACCAAGGAAAATGGGTGGTTCGTTGCGTCGATAGATATTGATTTTCGCATTAAATACGAGGTGTTCCATACCGTGCTTGTCACGTACACGGAAGCGCGAAATGCCAAAAGTTCCATCCGTATAACGAGGTCCCGTCAGATAGCAGAGGATGGATTCGACTTCATCACCAGCCAGTTCAATGCCTTCCAGATGTTCGATGGTCGATTGGGCTTGCTTGATGAAGTTTATTGAATCCAGGTATTGCGTTTGACTGTCGGTATTGCTGCCGGCAGCCACATTGAAATTGCCAATCAGCACCTGCCCCGGCATCGCCTGATCACTCATCCGTGCCAGCACGATGGTGACATCACCGACAATGTAGCTGAAAGCCGTGGGTGATAAACCTTCGGCCTGATGGAATTCGTAATGCGCCCCGATATGAAAGCAAGCACGCAGGTAAGGCACGGTCAGCGCCTTGGCTTTACTGCGGGCAATCGAGTTGTCGGCCAGTGCCAGATGCATGAAATGGTAAAGAGTCAGATTGGCCAAGGTATCTTCTTTACGATTCCAGATGTAAAAACCATCACCGGTTGTGGTGCGGGCAAAATGGATATGCATATCCTTCTGCATCAGTTTTGAAGTGGCAGCGTTAAGTGAGTAGGCCAGTGAATTCAGTTGAGTCATTTGCTCAAAAGGTGATAACAGGGAAAAGCCTACGGCATCGAACAAAGCAACGGCGCGTTCCTCAACCAGAGCGATGCCATATCGTTTGACCAGCGCATCCATGGTAGGAAAATCCAGACCCTTACCGGGAGTGAACGGTAATTCAATTCTAACCGGGCAGGTGTCAAATAAAGCAGCAATTTCATGCAGTCTGCTGGCCGAGACAAGTTTGGTTCCGGTCAGAATAACAGCGACATCGTGTTCGCTGAGCGTCGATGCATTCGGTTTGCCGGAATTGATACCTGAAAGACAGTGGTGAGGCACAACAACCAGATCCATGCTGGTTTCGTAAGGTGTCCAGGCCAGTAGCATATCGCGCCCCAAGCCCCATAACTCGTATAGCTTGTCATCAAGTGCGCTGCTATTGGCACGAACAACGGACTCGGGAATATCGCTGCTGGCTGCGTCATCCCGGAATTGATCCAGCCACGAAAGACGCTTGAATTTCTTGCTGAGCACAGTCACCTCGCAGTTGTTCAGAGCCTCTGATGAAGTTGGCATCTGATACATTACTGTGACAAGCATAACGATGCGTGTCTACAGGGGGAAGTGAATCGGTGTTGAATACGCATAAGTGTTCATCAGAAGCAGTGACTTGCAGGAAGTTATCATGAGTATGCGCCCTGCAAGCCGGGTGATACAACAATATGGATGTGAAAAAGATGAGCGATCATAAATCAAAACAAGAGCAGTCGGCAGCATCTCCGCCGCCACATGTGTGGCATCAGCATATCAATCTGAAACTGGCTGCGTTGGGGCAACCGACCTGTCGTCTGGAGGGCGCGGATCATTCCTATCTGACCATTGCCGACAGTCTGCTCAAACACTATGCCCGGCAACGCCGCTTGCTGTCGGCCTACCGTTGTCCGGCCGACCAGCGGATTCAGAACTTTTTGAACGCCTATCTGGCGGAGAATGGTGTGAATCAGCATATTGAATTACCCGGCACGACATTTATTCTGGATCGACCCGGCATGGCACGTGAAGTTTCACTGCCTCTGAATGGTAACCATTTCCATTCGGATCTGGTTGATTCTTATCGGCTTTTGCAGGGTGTTTTGCATAACCCGAAAAACGATCGGCGCACGACCAAAGGTGTATTTCACATCGTCGCTGGCGGGTTGCCCGTACCGGCTGATAAGCAGGAAGTGCCGGTGTCAGTGTTCGGTGCTTTGCTCAAAGAAGCGCTGGATCCACCACGGGCTTTGTTGGAATTACCAGCGACCAGCGAAGAACAAAACAAGGCCGAGGCATGGGTTTCATTGCTCATGCGTCCCATCGTTCGCCCCGGCGTGGTGGGCGTTGTTGGTGTGGCAGGGCTGCTGGCTGATAAAAGCCTTGAAGTGCGCATGTTTGCGCCGGGCGGTCTGGTCTCCAATCTTGATTTTGTCGAATCTATTTTCGGCAATGCCGGTGACCCGTTTTTGACAGAGAATGATGCGGCACTGGATATCGAACACTGGACTGGCCAGAGCGGCTGTATCATTCTGGCGCCGCATCTGGTGAAGCTGAATAAAAAACAGTTGGGGCTGCCACATGTTGAAGCAGCGACAGCGCGCCAGCGTCGTGATGGCATGTGCTGGCAGAATGAAGATGAGCTATACAACGATGGCAATGCTTTTAAGGTGGTTTGCCGTGATAAACGCGGCGTTATCGTCACCATTATTGCCGATAATTATTTTGGCTACAGCAAGAAAGAGATTAAATCGCAAATCAGTTATTCAGCCAATCTGTTCGGAGGTTGCGAAGAGGAACACGCTGGTGGGGCACTGGCATTTCCGCGTTACAATTTGGGCGAGGTGTATATCCCGCGCGCCAGTGACAAGCTCGATAATCACACCTTTGCAGATCTATGCCAACGTCTGGGCGACAAGATTGAGCTTAACTCGGAAGGTTATGCCGTAGACAAGCAATATCCCGAGATTGTTTATTTGCCCGAGGATGCATGTATCAGTCTGCACGATTTGCAGGTGAGCTGGCAAGGCTCGACGGGGCGTAAACATATGAAGCTGCTTGCCTCACAAATCTTTATTTACCCCAGCGGATTCAGGGTACATATGGCAAGGCACGCCCATTCGCCGAGCTGGCGGCTGATCGGTACGCTTGGGGAAGGTACATTCTGCCACAAGCCAAGCACGGTATCCGGTGGCGGCAAATCTGAAATCTCCAAGTCGATTGCCGGAGCGGTCATTTCCGGGGCAACTTATGTCGACGATTTCGAACAGGACCTCAAACAGGTGCGGGCGATTTTCGAGCGTGATTATTCCAATCGGTTCCGTCATGCTGAATCGCAAGTGGCGGATACGCGGACGCTGCTGAGTAAAGAACGCAGCCTGGGTTCGGTGATCAAGATGCTGACGCCGTCCGTTAATGATTACACCGATGACTATAACCGCTGGCTGAAAACTATTCCGCCACAGATTCTGGCGCTGGTATTTATGATTAAACGCTTTTATCGAACCGCCTGGGGCGATAACTGGCACGAGCATTTCTCGGTTGATACGATCAATGGCAAACCCGGCAATGAATTGAGATTTCATGGGCGCAAGCTGGTTTCCAGCTATCTGCGCGTGGGTTTTGATGACGACGGTAGCTGGCGTTTGTTTAAATTGCGGCAGGATTTTATCGCCTCCGATAAATTACAGATGGAGGATGACATTACCGCCTCCATCGTGATTCCGGTTCATTATGTCAGCGGCCTTAATGGTGAGTTCGATCACCCTTGCATCAAGCTGGTGGATAACTGTGAAATGAAACTGTTTCAGCGGCCCGATGAAGCGATTCATCGCGGCTCAGACATGCAGACTGAAGCTGATTTATCGGATGGTAATAATTTTATCTCCAACTTTGAACCGCTTCGCCGCGACGATGCGCAGGAACTGATGGATGACGTGATGAGTTTTGAACAGTTCAGCACACCGATGCAGTCGCTGATCAGTAACGCTGCTGAGATGGATGAGTCGCTATATTTTGTGTCGTCCGCTCATCCGCGAATTGTTAACGGCAAGCCCAGTCAGAATGTTCGCTATTTGCAGGATCGACCTGATCTGGCCGAGCCACGAGCCAGTTATCTGGCGACCATCAGTACTCACTTGCGGCGCGGGCTGGAGCCGGAGCAAGCGGTCTATTTCCCCGTTAATGCCGTGCTCACCGGGCGTCGCAACAATCCGCCAGAGCCGGGTATCAGATCGCTGGCGGTTTACAATCCGATCCATTATCAGGAGTTGCCTGAGTTGTTTATGGATTTTATTTGCAGTCTGACCGGTAAATCACCTTCAACAACAGGTGCCGGTTCCGAAGGCGCGTTGACCAAGGGGCCGTTTAATTCGCTGACCGCTACGGCGGATCTGAATACGGCGCTGGTATCATTTATCCTGTGCGGTTATGACGGCTTTTCCACCGCTGCCGGATTTATCGGCGCCAGGCGGCGTATTGATCATGATATCAGCATGCTTATTCCGGAAATCTGGTGTCGCCTGCCAGCAAATCGGCAGAAGCCCGCCCATATGATCAGATGGGGCTATCTTGAGAAGCTTGAGGATTTTCAGCACAACGGCAAAACCGTGTTGGCCAGCAGGCTGGGTTATCGGATCACCAAACGCTTTGTGCGCAATCATTTCGGCAAAGTGTTCGACACGCCGGTGGCAGTTTTCGATAAGGCGATGCTGAAGCCGGAAACGCAGGATCTGGAGAGCTTTGTTGATGGTATCCACAATATTTGTGAAGCGCATCAGCGTGTGGCTCTGGATTATTTCACCGACGGTTCGATTGATGATGCCTGCCCGCCGCTCAGGGCTTTGCTGCATATCATGGCGTATGGTCACGATGAGGGCCGGGGTGTGGATGATCCGGCAATCCGGGATATGTTCACGCGTGAATATTTATTGCAGAGCGACTGGTATCAGGAGCGCATCGATATCAAACAGGCGCGGGATACGCAGCTTTGGTTGCAGCACCGGGAAAATCTCCTGAGCCATATGGCGGCGCTGGACGATGATGAATCCGACAGGCGTCTGCATCTGGAAGAGCGTATCAATAAAGCTGATTGTATGATCGAAAGGGTATCCAGTCAGGATTATCAGGCGCGCCTGCAAGGCACACTCGGAGCCGACTGGATACATCGGGGATAGCAGCTCACGTCCAGGAAGGATCATGTCCAGTGCGATGTTGCATTCGCAGGGATGGGGATGGACTGTGAAGAGATGATAGCGTTATGGTGCGCTGGTTTTCAGTTAAGCATTATCGATGGAGGGAATGGGGGGCTAAAACGCTGCGGCCCTGAGTTCACGGGCCGAGTGGAATCAGCATTTAAAAAAGTGCGCCCCTTTACCCTCATCGATAAATTGAGAATATAAATCAGTCGTCAGATAACAGCTTGCGAACATCCTCTTCAACCTGATTTACTGTATCCATCAGAGATGTGGTTGACACTTGCTCAGGCTTTTTATCCGGCATTTGTCGTTTGGCGATACGCTGAATATCCTTTTCCAGCAGATCGATATTTTTAAGAAGAATTTCAGATTGACCCTTCAGGCTCGGCAGCAATTTGCGGCCTTCTTCCAGCTGCTTTCCTTTATGCGATTTGGATGATCCGAAAAGTTTACCCAGCATGGAGCGGTCATCTTCACCATATAGAAGGTTGAATATCTGCATATAGGTTTTATGCAGCAATTCGTGAGGTTCTTCGAGTGCCCGAAACGAGGCCAGCTTGTTCAGTGAACGACCCGGGCCAAAATACCATTGTCCGAACTCACAGTCGGTTTGCATGACAGGTACCTGATTTTTATCCAGCGACAAACCAGCCAGCAATCCTTCGGCCCGAGCAACCCATCTCAGATGCGCCAGTCGTGCATTATTAAGTTTTTCCATTACATCCGATAATTGCATGATATCCCCTCTTTCAAGGTAACTATTCAGCCCTCTGAGCAATCAAAGAGATTGCAGCGTTTGCATCGCCAGTAAAGATGGCGGTAAGCGCATCCGAGGCGGAGATTTTTCTTCTCTGGCATGTAAGCAGGTAACTGCGAATTCT
>Ga0210026_1000461_pt1 | contig 47069 bp, 32 predicted proteins | sample CryGeymeta201509_FD_183977 | JGI IMG/M metagenome (GOLD analysis project Ga0210026, IMG submission 183977) | Groundwater microbial communities from Crystal Geyser aquifers in Utah, USA - Crystal Geyser metaG 2015-09 (SPAdes) (version 2) | ecosystem: Environmental > Aquatic > Deep subsurface >...
AAGGCTGAGAAGTGCATACTTTTAGTATATTGATTCAAACGGATTCAACAAAGCGTTTTCTTGAAAATTAATCTCTTTCTATTACTTTTTTTATGTATTCAGCCTGCAATTTTTAATAAAAGTTCAGCACAGGCTCTTGGATATGGTATTGAGTCCTTTACCGATTTCAAACGGGAGTTAGATAATTTTAATTCTTCTTACCGATCTTCATGGGATTTAAAAAAATCGAATTTTAATTTTGGCTATACTGCTCAATTATCAAACCGATTATTTTTATTCAATGGAAACCCTCAAAATGTTCAAGATGAAATAACTACCCAATCTTGGTATGAATTTATGCTTAGTCCCACGTTAAATTTTACATCACTTGCTAATTATTATTCTTTTACAAATACAAAAGTGACCACATTTGATGTTAAAAGTGGCATTCGATGGCAACAGAAAAATTTTACGATTCAACCATCAATTGGGTGGAGTTCTGATACTCGAAGTAGCCGTACAGATAATGGCGTAACAGGTTCTTTAAATGCTAGTGTTCAACAATTAAAATTGAGCGATGATTTTATATCCGATTTTTCAGCAGGAATCCATTTTGCTGATTTGGCTCCACGATCTTTTCAACATCATTTTATAAAAACTCAAACAAGTTATTTAAATCCTCAACTTCGCCTAACGTTAAATGGCGGTTATTCATTTAATCAGCGCGATAGTTATCAACCTAATAGTTTTTTTAATCGAGATATCACCAATATTATTGAAAAAGTTTTAAGCGACAGCACCAATTTTGGTCTCCAATTAGAAACTAAATTATCGAAGTCGTTACAATTTTCATTTTTTGTCAATTCTCTTCTCAATGTAAGAAATTTCAAAAATATACCCTTAACCGAGGAAACCGAAAATACCTTAATTGATACAGAATATTCACGCCAAGAATTTGAAAGTACCGCTCAAATAAACTACTCAGGAGACGAAATGAATGGCCAATTCGGTTCTCGTTTTTCAGTTTCAGCCCTAGACGCTCAAATCACAAATACCCTTAATATTACGGATGAGATTTTAACACGCAGAAATGAACAATTACGGAATACTTTTTTTGACCAAAGTTTACTTGAAGCTTTTTCTAAACACGAACAGCAAATTTCCGACTCACAACGTTTAAATCTCAATTCTTCGGCATCTATTCTACGTTTCGACACTCCTGAAACCAATTTTGATGATCGTGATGAATTATATTTAGCAGCTGAAATTCAACATGTTTATCAACGTTCTAATGCCTTTCAGACATCTTTACTTCTTTCTGGGGAAGCTTATCATCGTGTGTTTTTATTCAGCCAACGTAGTTTAGAAAATAACTGGCGAAGATCGATTCGTTTACAACCTAGCTTAACGTGGCTTCCGAATGAATCAATCAGGTTTACGAATCAATTTTTAGTACGAGCGAATTACACTGTCTTTGATTTTGAAAATCGTGATGGAACAATTAGAGATCAGTCTTCGAGAGAATGGGGTTTATCACATGAAATTCGCTGGGAATTTTCAAAAAACTGGGTTACTAATTTTCAATTTTCTCGAAATCAATTGGTAATTGGACAATTATTTTGGGATGAGTTCTCAGAAACTCCAATTGACACCTTAACAACAACACGTTTGGAAACTTCGATTGAATTCATAAAAAAACAATCGTTTATAATTTTAGGTTTTCGAGTTTTTGTGAAAGATGATTACATTCCAGCAACGATTGTTCGCTTAGGTTTAGAAACAGCTACTATCCCCTTTTCTCGGTTTACAACTGGAACCCAACAAACGCTACAATGGGGCCCAACTATCAATATTAAATGGCTTTCTTCGAAATACGGGGAAATCAGCTTAGATGGATGGTTGCAAATGCAGTATTTAAGAAACCAATGGTATATTGATGTTCCTGATGAATTTAGAGCAGAATTAAATAATCAAACTATGTTTAAAAGAACCCGCATTTTCCCTAATCTTTTTCTCCGAACAAAATTGTATTTATAAAGGTTATTAGTTTTTTCAATTTAAAAAACATCATCCCGTGCTTTGACCCGGAATCTCAGCCTTGTGATGAGTCAATCTAAGTAATCCGTTTTCGTATAAATCAAGCTAGTTTAAATTTTTTGAAAGAAATCCAAATTTACATAAATCCATTTATAAAGAATCTTTCTAAAACAAATGCAACCAAACGATAATTACACAATCTGAAAGCGTTTTTTTGTATCTTTGAGCAGTATTTTTAGTTCAAATTGAATTCAATTTGACTCGTTTTTTTCACCAAATTTATCCATTTATATGAATTATCTTGAAGAACTTGGCTTAGAAAAAGTCAATCCAGGAACTTTTACTGGCGTTCAATCTTCTCCAACAAACAATCAGTTAATCCATTCTTACTCACCCGTTGACGGATCTTTAATCGGTAGCGTGAGCATAACAACAAAGGAAGAATATGAACAAGTTGTTGATAAAGCTCAAGAAGCATTTAAAACATGGCGAATGATGCCTGCGCCACAACGCGGTGAAATTGTTCGTCAAATTGGGAACGAACTTAGAAACCACAAAGAAGCTTTAGGTTATTTAGTTTCTTTTGAAATGGGTAAAATCTATCAAGAAGGCTTGGGCGAAGTTCAAGAAATGATTGATATTTGTGATTTTGCCGTTGGTTTATCACGTCAATTATATGGCTTAACTATGCATTCTGAACGCCCAATGCACCGCATGTACGAACAATATCATCCTCTTGGAATTGTAGGAGTTATCTCCGCTTTCAATTTCCCTGTTGCTGTTTGGAGCTGGAATGCCATGCTTGCTGCTGTCTGTGGTGATGTGGTTATCTGGAAACCATCCGAAAAAGTTCCTCTATGTTCCGTTGCTTGTGCTAATATCATCAAAAACGTACTTAAAGAAAATAACGTACCCGAAGGTGTATTTTCTGTAGTTAATGGCGACAGATCTGTTGGTGAATGGATGACTTCAGATTCAAGAGTTCCTTTAATTTCAGCAACTGGTTCAATTAGAATGGGTAAGCAAGTGGCTCAAGTTGTTGGTTCACGTTTAGGAAAAACCATTTTAGAATTAGGTGGAAATAATGCCATAATTATTACCGAACAGGCAGATATTGATATGGCTTTACTTGCAACCGTTTTTGGAGCTATTGGAACGTGTGGACAGCGTTGCACAAGTACTCGCCGTTTAATTATTCATGAAAGTAAATTCGAAGAGGTAAAAGATCGATTAACCAAAATTTATAAAAGTGCAACTATTGGAAGTCCTTTGAAACAAGGAAATTTAGTCGGGCCACTTATCGATAAAGACGCTGTTACAATGATGCAAAATGCACTAAAAAAATTAGTTGAAGAAGGTGGCGAAATTGTAACAGGAGGCGAAGTTCTTACAGGAGCAGGTTATGAAAGCGGAACGTATGTAAAACCAGCCATTTGTATTGCAAAAAATGAATACGAAATGGTTCAGAACGAAACATTCGCACCAATCTTATATTTATTGAGCTATTCAAGCTTAGAAGAGGCCCTTGCTATTCAAAACGGCGTAGTTCAAGGTTTAAGTTCATCTATGTTTACATTAAACATGCGCGAAGCTGAACAATTCTTATCTCACTTCGGCTCTGATTGTGGTATTGCAAATATCAACATCGGAACAAGTGGTGCAGAAATCGGCGGAGCATTCGGTGGAGAAAAAGAAACCGGTGGCGGAAGAGAATCTGGTTCTGATGCTTGGAAAGCCTACATGAGAAGACAAACAAATACCATAAATTGGGGAACAAATCTTCCTCTAGCCCAAGGTATTCATTTCGATATTTAATTTTTTAAATTTATTGCAACTTAGCACATTTAGCGCGAGAGTAAACTCTCGTGCTAAAATGCAAAGAAAGAGACTTAAGTCTCTAATTTTGACTTGCAGAATTCAAACGCCGAACTAATTCAGGTATAAACTCCAGCTGTTCAGGTTTCATAAATACTGAACGCAAAACAACTGTTTGATTCGTATCACAAACAAAATCAACACTTTGAGCTTTAATTAAAGCAGAATCAATCGTAAACAAACTAAGATGAAAACCTTCATCAGCAGGCAATTTCATTCCATAATTAAACAATTTTCGGCTTAAATCACTTAATTCCGAAGCCGATTTTGCACTCAAAGGGTAATAAACAACAATATCGAGCTCAGGATCACATACTAATCCATAATTATTTTCTTCCTGAATTTCAGTTGCAAATTTCAAGGCTGCTTGTCTACAAAGCTGAATTATAGAACCCAATCCTGATTTTGTTAACTCGAAAAGTTCAAGTGTAGCCCAAAAAGCTGCAGCAGATGCTCCAGCTCTTGAACATTCTAAACTAATTTCACCAAGATGTAACTCATCCGATGAAAAATAAGTGTAAGGTGAATCATGCTTGTATAGGTAACCAACTTTGGGATCTTTGAATAGCACACAACCGCAACCATAAGATTGTAATCCATGTTTATGAGGATCGATAACTATACTATCAGCCTCAGACATCAATTCCCAGTGATTTTTAGAAGGTAAATCATCCTGAATGAGCTTAAAAAATCCTCCATACGCTGCATCAATATGAATTTTTACGAATTGTTTTTCCTTGAATTTTAACACTTTTTCCAAGGGCTCAATAATCCCCATTCCCGTAGTTCCCATTGTTACTACAAAAGCGCCAATTTCCTCTTTGTGCAAATCAATAAACTCCCAATCCCACTCTCCATTTTGTATCACAGGTATTTTAATAGTAGGAATATGAAGAACATTACAAATTCGCTCATGAGTATAATGCGCTTGACTTGAATAGGCTATTCTTTTCCCTTTGGGTAAGGTTTGTGATAAAACCCAAAGTGCCTCAAGATTTGCAAACGTCCCTGATGAACTCAAATGACCCAAATATTTGGCATATCCAACCATTTTTGCCATTTTTGCTGTTACTTCTTTTTCCATTATTGAAGTTGGCGGTCCTCCGTCTAAAGCATGATTATTCGGATTTACTGTTGCAGCTAAACTATAAGCAATCCAAGCTATAGGATGTGGAGGTTTGAGCATCTGCCCTGCGTAAGAAGGATGATGAAATGGATAATTTCCTTTGAGCCGATTTGTTAAATCATGGATAATCTGACTCATTTTATCCATATTTGTAACTTCTGATTGAAACTCACCAAAAGAAGAACGCCATTTGTCTAAATCATGTAATGCGTTTTGTAAAAGATCATTATAAGCTGAATACTTCATTTTCTCTGTATTACTTTTTTCAGACGAATATACAAAACTAAACGTTTTTCGAGCTGAACGAAGATTTTACATTTCAAGTACTATTGCCTACTAACCAGAATTCGGGATGTGAAATAAATAAAAATGGTAAAAAAACTGTTCCCATGCTACTAATCCCAAACTCAATATGTCAACCAACTTTCAACTCGATTTTAGGTTTACACTGTTTCTTTTTTTCAATAAGATGAGTCCACTCCAAAAAGTCGATTCTGTCGATTTACACCCCTCTAAATACTAAGAATCTGCCGAATAGTTTGCTAAACACAACTTTTCGGAATGTACTCATAAGATTAAACTTTGCATAGAAACGATTTGTCAACTAAATGAGTTTTTTTTTGATTTAAACCCTTTCTATAACAGAAAATCAGAAATCAAGGGTGAATCAAGAATTAGACTCATTCTTTTTAAAACCTAGAAATAGAAAGCTAAATCTTTAAAAAAAATTACAATAATACTACATTTATTCCTAATGCAAGAACTTGTTTAATCTGCAATTTATTATTGAAATCTCGATCATACATTACAGCAAATTGAATATTCGCACTTAAGAAATCATTGATTTTACCATTAATCTCATTTGAAAACAAAAAGTCACTACGATTAATTAAATGAGTTTGAACATTCGTAAAAGTTTCTAAACTACCTGCATACGTTGTATTCTCCATAATAGGTGTTTTATACTTTAATGCAAGACTAATACCCCCTTCATTTCTGAAAGACTTACCCGTATCAACACCATAATAGTTACTTAAGCTTGTATCAGAAACAATAGTTTGTTTTAAGGCTAAGCCAGCTTCAGCACTAAATTTTTCGGTAGGTTTGTATGAAATTCCCAGCCCTTCTTGAAAAAAAGCTGGAGCAAAGAAATTTGAAACAAGAACATTATCATTGTTAAAACCCTGATCGAATTGCGTTTTAAAATCAAGCTCAGCAAACGATGACCATGCTTCATTAGCGAAAAAATATTCCGCTTTATTAGTAAAACGGATTAAATCGTCTGTCTTTTGAACAGAATTCCAATCTATTCTAGTTTGACCATATTTTAAATTCACATCTGTTTTATAGCCAAATTTATCTTTTTTATAATGAGCACTAAAAACAGTAGAAGCGGTTGCTGCAACAGAGTTAACTCCACCACCACTCCAGTTAGAATACTGAGCCTGACTTCCATTTAAATTTGCTACCCAGCTTTTTTTCCAAATCGATACTGAAGGTGTCTCAGTAGAATCTTGAGCTAGGGCAAATTGTGCAGTACAAACCACAAATAATATTAGTGAAATACGTTTGATTGATGCTTTCATTCGATACATTTATTTAATAAAAAAAATTGAAGCAGCAAAATACTTGTCTGCACAAGAAAGTGCAATTAGAATTAATAAACTATAACAGTACTAAAAAAAAATTAATGAGCATCAGATGCATCTTCATATAAAATTACACGATCTAAACCATCTGAATCAGGCAAATAGACTTCAACGTGTTCGTTTAATTTTGTGGGGTGAACCATTCCCGCAAATTCAGGTTCAAAAGGGAATTTTCTATGTCCTCTATCCACTAAAACAGCAATTTTAATAGTTCTTGGTTTCCCTAAAGGTTCAATTAAATCCAAAGCTTTTTTTAAGGTCTCACCAGAGAAAATAACGTCATCAACAAGAATTACAAACGATTGATCAAGATTTACAGAAGTATCTGCAACTGTTCCTTTACGAACATCAACCCTAATGGGGGTTCTATTTATTCTAGTAAAAGCTTTTATAATTGCAGCAATTTTTTTAGCCAGTTTATACCCACGATCATTTATGCCAAAAATGTAAATACTACCTTTTCCAGCATGTTTTTCGATAATTTCGAGAGTCATGCGCTTTAAAGTACGCTCAACCCTCATTGGGCTCATTAATTCAATAGTAGGTGATGCCATTCGTATTATTGAAACATAGCTTTAATACTACCCCAAGTTCTTCTAACGGTAGTTGTAGTATAATTCACATCAACTTGAGCTACGAATTTCGAGCTTCCGCCCTTAATAGCATACAATGCATAAATAACAGGTTCCGCTGTTGAAGTAGTTTTAAACACATTTTTGTCAGTGTATTGATAAATTCGACCATCTAGATTATCCACTCCCTCATTCAATTGAATGTCAGCTAATTCTTGAAAATCAGTTTGATGTGACATTTTTCTTCTAACTGAGTAAAAATCAACATCTTTTTCTTGAGAGACAACCCAATTTAATTGAATTTCGCTAGGTCCTGTAGATTGAACAGTCGCATTAAACCGAACCAAAACCACATCAGTAGCTACAATTGTGATGAAACCCATTAATAATAGTAAAAATTTGTAAGAAAAAATCCGCATAAGACAGTTTAGTTTGTAAGCGTGTTCAAAATATATAAAAAAGATGAATTAAATTCTAATGAGTCTTTTTCTTTGTTAAACAGTATTTTATAGAAAATATTCGCCAAAAATGAGGTGTTAAACCACCTATTTCAGGAAAAAAAGGTATATTAACCAATAAGTTAAAAAAGGAGATTTAGCATGAGTACTACTAAAACAGTCATAACGGTTACATTAGCAACTGCTGGTGCATTTTTCACCGGTCTTGCAGTTGGCTTACTAATCTCACCAAAATCGGGTAGAGAAAATAGGGGTTGGTTAAAAAAACAAGCAGATGAAATTGGCGATTGGGTTGAGGAGCAATCTAAAGAGGCAATTCATGAAACCGAAGAAAAGATAAAACATCTTCAACAGGATGTTAGAAAAAAAATAAAGGATTCTATTCCTGATTTATACGAAGCAACTGCCGATATTCACTTAAGCGAAGAAGAACTCATTGAAAGAGAATATAACAGAGGCTAGTTTTCAGCTATTCTGGAAACTTCAAGCTTTTGAAGAAAAAGAACTTTATACATTAAGTGGCAAGCCTGTTCACATTCTTTCATGTGGTAGGTTAAACTATGGGCCAGGACCAGATTTTCTAGAAGCTTGCATTCGAATTGGAACGACCTTGCACTCTGGCAATATCGAGCTTCATCTACGACCAAAAGATTGGTACACACACAATCACCATCTAGATAGTTCTTATGATTCTGTTATTCTGCATATTTTTCCTTCACAACCGTTCGAATCAAACTTAAAAACTCTAAATAGTAGTGAAAATACTGTAGAAATGATGATGATTAAGTTCACAGAGGAGCATTCATTTGCGACAAAATCATCGAATTCAAAACCCTGTTCCACGTCTTTCTTAAATAACGAGATACTTATAAAACAAGCTAAAACAGCTAGTAACTATTATTTGACAAATTCGACTCAACATTTATTGAATTTAGGGGATTCATCACTTGGTCTTGAAATGAGCTTTAAACAAAGCGTAATTTTAAGACTTTTTGAACTCTTAGGCTCTCCATATCAAAAAGAATCAGGTGTACGAACTGGAGAATTACTTTTCAAATCTCTAGTTGTTGGTAAAAAAATTAATTCAAAAGAACTAATTGACATTTCAAACCTGAAGAAATGGGGTCTTGGAAAATCAATTGAAACTAAAATTAACGAAGCAATTATGCTTTCAGAATGCATTTACTCAACAACACTTCCTATAAGTTTACAAGAGTTTCAACACTATTACTCTCTTTTACGAAGTAATATAAACAACGATGTTTCAGGATTGTTTTGGCAACAAACCTTAACTCGAAATATTGCTTGTCTTTCTTCATTTACTTGGGCAAGTCTTATTTATCAAGTTAAAGCTATGGATTATTTTAGCAGTTTATGGGAAAAACTTCCAACAAAACTACCAAATTCTGTTAATAAACAAGTGCCGGAAGCTCTAAGAAAGCCATATAATTCCTATAAAGTACATACACTTTATCCTAATTTTCTTTTAGATCAACACAAATCTTTTTGTAGTAAAGGAAATTGTTTGGCATGTAATTTTTTTGATAATGCATCAAGTTCTTGACATGTCAAAAAAACCTCAGTATCTTTGCGGTCTGTCAAAATCTTTGACATAAAATTGCCCGGTCGTCTAATGGCAGGACAGCGGTTTTTGGTACCGTTTGTGGGGGTTCGAGTCCTCCCCGGGCAACAAAAGGATGTCCAACAAACATCCTTTTTTTTTGAGGATCCACCTAATTAACGTTAACATTGGAAAAACAAATAGCTTTATTTGCTGGACGAAGCAATATGGCTCTGTCAAGAGCTATTGCCGAGCAATGTGGAACCTCATTGGGAGGTTTGATTATTCAAAATTTTTCTGATGGTGAACTCTATGTAAAGTATCAGGAAAGTATTCGCGGTAAAGATATCTTTATTATTCAGTCAACACCTCCTCCTGGAGATAATATTTTAGAGTTATTACTACTGATTGATGCAGCCAAAAGAGCCTCAGCGAATAGAATTACCGCTGTTATTCCGTACTTTGGGTATGCACGTCAAGATCGAAAAGATCAACCAAGAGTATCCATCGCATCTAAGCTGATGGCTAACATCCTAACTGAAGCGGGAGCAGATCGTGTATTAACCATGGATCTTCATGCGCCTCAGATACAGGGTTTTTTTGACGTTCCATTAGATCACCTGTATGCAAGCAGAGTGTATATCGATTACTTCCGTGAAAATCCGATTGACAATCTTGTGGTAGTGGCACCGGATGTCGGAAGTTTAAAAATGGCTCGTTCATATTCCAAAATGCTTCAAGCCGGATTGGCGTTTATAGACAAAAGACGTCCGAAGCAAAATGTGGCAGAAGTCATGAACATTATCGGAGAAATAGAAGGTAAAAATATTCTGATAATGGATGATTTAATTGACACAGCAGGAACAATTACTAATGCTGCGGTTGCATTAAGACAACGTGGTGCATTAAATATAGTTTGTGCTTGCACGCATCCCATATTATCTGGTCCTGCATATCAACGAATTGAAGATTCACCAATTGATATGCTATTAGTAACTGATACAGTACCTCTGAAAAAACCTTCAGACAAAGTGAAAGTGTTGTCGGTAGCTGGCATTTTTGCCGAAGCGATAAAACGCATTCACACAGAGGAAACCATCAGTTCCTTATTTGATGATTAACACAATCACAAGCAACCTCTTATACAAAAACAATGCAAAAACCAAACGTAGTAGAAATTAGCGCAAAAGCAAGACCCGTAGGATCAGCTTTAGCAAACGCTCTTCGTCGCGATAGCGAAGTACCGGGTATTATCTACGGCCCAAAACTCGAGGCTAATATCGCAGTAGCCGTAAATGAAATTAAATTGGACAAAATCCTTGCCGATCCGAATGTACAAATCATTCGATTGGTGCTCGATAACGGTGAAACACATGATACTCTACTCAAAAAAGTTGATTTCCACCCAGTAACAGATCGCCCAATACATGTAGATTTCCTCGTATTAGATGCTGAAATCTCTGTAGAGGTTGTTCTTCCTCTAAAAACAATTGGTGTACCTGTTGGTGCAACTGTTGGTGGTCGTATTTTCCAACCATTGCGTAAATTAAAAATTCGTGCCTTACCTCTTAACATCCCTGCTTTAGTTACCGTAAATGTAAGCAAAATGAAGATTGGTAGTAATTTACGAGTTCGTCACTTAATCTTAGAGAATGTGACCATTTTAGATGATCCACGTAAAACAATTGCAACTGTGAAACCACCACGTGGTGGAAAAGCAGGTCTTGCAGCAGAAATGTTCGCAAGTTCAGACGAAGATTTATCGAAATCAGTAAATCTTCCATTGTAAGTTGTACGTTAGCGTAAAAACATATCTAACACAAACCATAGATTTTTATCTATGTTGATACTTGCAGGTCTTGGCAACATTGGTGCTGAATATGAAGGAACCCGACATAATATCGGGTTCCGTGTTTTATATGAATTGGCCGAGCAAAACAAAATGAGTTTTAAAACAGGTAAGGGTCCGTATTACCTGTCTAATGGAGTGATAGAAGGGAAGAAGTGTATTCTTGTGTTACCAACAACATTTATGAATAGGAGTGGAAGTGCAATCACACATGCCATGAATTATTATCAAGTAGTTGCTGAAGAAGTTTTTGTTGTTACCGACGATATAAATCTACCAATCGGAAAAATTCGAATAAAACCAAAGGGTAGTGCCGGAGGTCATAATGGGTTAGCCGATATCATATATCAACTCAAATCTGATGAATTTTCCCGTCTTCGCTTTGGAGTTGGGAATAATTTTTATCGTGGCGAACAGGCAAAATATGTTTTGTCAAGATTTGGAAAAGACGAAGAAGCTAGCGTTGCAGAATCTGTTAACCGTAGCATTGAAGCTATCCGGGTCTATCTTAGAGAAGGGATAACACCTGCCATGAACCAATTTAATTCTTAAATAAAACTAAAAACCATTAAATAAAAAAACAATGGAAAATCTCATTTATGCGATTCCAGTAGCTGGAGTTTTAGGACTTCTTTATACATTTTGGAAATCAGCTTGGGTATCAAAACAAGAAGTTGGTACTGAAAAAATGGCTAAGATTGCAGGACACATTGCTGAAGGAGCTATGGCTTTCTTACGTGCAGAATACCGTGTTTTGACAATATTTGTTCTTGTTATAGCTGCATTACTAGCATTTCAAGGATATCATTTAGGTGCAGCCTCTTCACCACTTGTGGCTGTTTCTTTCATTTTTGGAGCTCTAAGCTCTGCCTTAGCAGGTTTCATAGGAATGAAAGTTGCAACTAAAGCAAACGTTAGAACAACTAATGCTGCGCGTGAAAGCCTAGGCAAAGCACTAGAAGTGGCTTTTGCTGGTGGCTCAGTTATGGGTATGGGAGTTGTAGGTCTTGGCGTTTTAGGCTTAGGTCTTTTATTAATTATTTATGGCAAAATTTACGGATTAACAGGCGAGACAGAGGTAGCTCGTGTATTAACAATAATCACAGGATTTTCCTTTGGTGCCTCATCAATAGCTCTTTTTGCTCGTGTAGGCGGTGGTATTTATACTAAAGCTGCTGATGTAGGTGCAGATTTAGTAGGTAAGGTTGAAGCTGGAATTCCTGAAGATCACCCATTGAATCCTGCAACTATTGCAGATAACGTTGGTGATAATGTCGGAGATGTTGCAGGTATGGGAGCTGACTTATTTGAATCCTATGTAGGGTCAATTATTGGAACAATGGTACTTGGTGTTGCATTTATGGCTAGTACAGAATTTGCATCTGATGGTTTTAATGGTCTATCTGCGGTTTTATTACCTCTTGCACTAGCTGCAGTAGGAATACTAACTTCAATTGGTGGAACATTTTTTGTAAAAGTTAAAGATGCGGGAGATCCACAAACGGCACTCAATATTGGTGAATTTGGATCTTCTGCTGTTATGGCCGTTTTATCTTATTTCATTATTACTGCCATGTTACCTGAATCTTGGTCTTTCCAAGATACGTTATACGGTGGCGCTCCAAAAACAATTACTGCTTTAGGAGTATTTATTGCTACTGTAATTGGTTTAGTTTCAGGTGTTGCGATTGGTGTTATTACTGAGTATTACACAGGTACTGGAAAAGGCCCTGTACTATCTATCGTGCGTCAGTCTTCAACAGGAGCTGCTACGAATATTATTGCTGGTTTAGGTGTTGGTATGTTATCAACAGTAGCTCCAATTTTAATTATTTCTGCTGCCATTATCGGAGCTTTCCACTTTGGTGGTGGTCTTTACGGTATCGCTATTGCTGCTGTTGGCATGTTGTCAAATACAGGTATTCAGTTAGCTGTTGATGCTTACGGCCCTATTTCTGATAACGCTGGTGGTATTGCTGAAATGTCTGAATTGCCAAAAGACGTTCGTAAACGTACTGATAAACTTGATGCTGTTGGAAATACAACTGCAGCTATCGGTAAAGGTTTTGCGATTGGTTCTGCGGCCTTAACAGCTCTTGCATTATTTGGTGCTTTTATGACAACTGCTAACGTTCACAGTATTGACGTTTCTAAAGCAGATGTAATGGCTGGTTTATTTATCGGGTCAATGTTACCATTCTTGTTCTCTGCTTTAGCAATGAACGCTGTTGGTCGTGCTGCAATGGCAATGATTGTTGAAGTTCGTCGTCAGTTTACAACTATTCCTGCATTAACTGTAGCATTAAATTTAATGCGTAAATATGACGGAAAAGAATTATCTGAATGGTCAAAAGCTGACCAAGCTACTTTTGAAGAAGCTGATGGAAAAGCTGAATACGGTAAATGTGTTGAGATTTCTACACAAGCTGCTATTAAAGAAATGGTTGTTCCTGGTTTATTAGCGGTTATTGCACCTGTAGTTGTCGGATTTGCTGGTGGAGCAGAAATGCTTGGTGGTTTATTAGCAGGTGTTACTGCTTCTGGTGTGTTGATGGCTATTTTCCAATCAAACGCTGGTGGTGCATGGGACAATGCTAAAAAAATGTTTGAAGAAGGCGTTGAAATTAACGGCGAGAAATACTTCAAAGGTTCTGATCCACACAAAGCAGCTGTTGTTGGTGATACAGTAGGTGATCCATTCAAAGATACTTCTGGCCCATCATTAAACATATTATTAAAATTAATGTCTGTTGTAGCTCTAGTTATTGCTTCTGCAATTGCTATTCCTTAATAGATTGTAATTATCCTTTTTATAGCTCGTCAATTTAACATTGGCGAGCTTTTTTTTTGCTAATTTATAAGTCTAAGATATACTCAATTTTGAGCTTTCATTAATCACTGTTTTATAGATGGATATTTTTAAACTCATTTTTCATCACGATTTATTAGTCGAACAATTAGAAGGAAACGATCAAAATAGAACTATTGCTAAGGCTTCACTTTCTCTAGAAGATTTCATGAAACCAATGCCACAATATTCTAGGTTTTATCTTTCTGGAACAGAATTGAATGATCAAAAATTTGGGCTATCTGCGCTTGATGCTTTTGAAGAGATAAAAGATGCTCTAGAAACTGTCTTTAAGGTTTATTCTGTCGTATTAAATGGTAAAATTAGTCCAAATACTCTTTTTGACACCATTGAATCTATTCCAATGAATAGTGGATTTTCATTGTCTAAAAAAGATTCCGTCACCTATTCAATTGATCTATCTGGAAAAGAATATATTCGAGAATATGGTTCACATTTACGTAAGATTATTGAATCTGGAGATGTTGCAGTTTTTAAGATTGAGTCTAATGTAGGATATGATTTACAGATTTATTCTATGAATAATTTATACTCTGAATTATTTTATGCTCTTAAACCGCTTGTAAATTCGAATTTTAGATTCTTTAGCATAAATGGGAAAAAGTTAACAAGTGACAGATTGTTCTATTTTGAAATGTATAGTTTAGCTAAACTACCTCATGGCGTTGAAGAAGTTTTTGAGGATACTGTTTATTAAAAAAGTGAGTTTGAAAAAGAGTTGAATTGCTACTTTTTTGAATCATTAAAACGCTACGCTCCTTTCTGTAAAAAACAAAACTTCGCAGAGATATCTATGTTTTAACCAATATTAGACTGCGACCCGAGGTCAAGTCTAATAAACTGAGTTCGGAATAAGTACTCGTTGCGATAAACTTTCTTTTATAACACCTTCGTCTATTAAATTGCTTAATTTTAAAATTTTATAATCTTTATCTATCAAAGTAGGATTGTAGTTTAGTTCAACTTCTAAGGGCATAAAATAAGCTAAGGTTGACCAGCCATAAAAAGGTTTTAAGCCATAACCTTCTCCTGTTTCGGCATTGAAAAATTCACGTGTCGTTTCATTTTTATTCAAAACCATGTCAAAAGATTTATAAGCAATATCCCTTGCTAACTCATTATATCCGTATGAATTAAGACCGTGTATCATCATGTGGTTTGTGGGTATCCAACTAGAACCTCTCCAGTTGCATTCACCAGTTTTTGAGCCTTGATAATAATCAGCTTCATTAATCGCATAAGTTGGCACAGGGTATTTTGTCCAAAATTCTTTGGGGTTTGTTAGATGCTGCATCACCAAAATATTTGCTTGTTTTTTGCTTGCCACTTTACTCCACAATGGGGCAAATCCTGATATAGACTTTACTTTTGTGGTTTCGCCTGTATCTTCATTTCTATCATAATAAAAGCCTGCGGCTTCATCCCATAAAATCTCATTAATCCTACTTGTTAACACTTTAGCCTGTTTTCTAAACTTTTTAGCATCATCTGACTTTTGTAATTGTGCTGCAATAACTGCCATAGCCTCCAATTCTCGAACCAAATAACAATTTAAGTCAACGCCTTCACTGCGACCTATTGTTCTTGAAAACTGATTGTCCATTCCGCTGTGATAGGCTCCGTTTTCTCCTGTTTCAAATTCTCCCCAGTACATCAATCCATTGCCGTCTTTATCATATTCCATCCATCGATGGATGTATTTTTCAAGTTTTGGATACTGATTTTCTGCCCAGCTGAAATCTTCTTTTTGCAGAGAGCCTAGTAAAACTATCTGAGCTATAAATGGCTTGAACATCTCTTTTGCTCCATAATTTTTTGCCCCAAAACTTCTCGGAATGAACCCATTTTCGTGTTGTAGGCTTAGAAAAACATTCAAATTGGAAAAACAATAATCTGAAATACCATAATAAGACAGATAGATGTTTTCATAATATAAATCCCAGTCGTAATACTCTCCATAGCTATATCCTTTTAACAGTTTTTCTTTACTAATTGAATCATATACTATTCCACTTTCTTGAATATCTGTATTAACTTCGTTTAATCGATCTTGTAGTTTGTTAAAAGTATTTTCTGATATTTTCTTTTTAAAACTATTGAGATTATTAACTTTTTCAGTATCACAAGATATTTGAAGTATCAATAGTGAAAGAATGAGTAAAATTTTAACTGGATAATCAATTTTTAACCTAGTTGGATGTATAATCATAGATATATATGTTTGAAATGATTACTACTAATCGTGTAAACCTTTGGATCTAAGGTATTTTAACAGCTCTGCTGGGCGATCTGTCATAATTGCATTTGCACCGTTTTCAATCAACCAGCCCCATGCTGCATCGGGCGATTCAATGAGAGCTTGCTCATCAGAATGTCCTGCAACCAAATCATCCCATAGGGCAATGTTCAAAACCGTTATCTTTTTTGCATTCATCGTTTTGATAGCTGAAAAAACTGGCGATTCAACTTTATCAAATAACATTTCATAAGCTATTGGCTTTAGATCTTTATTAAAGTCATCGATATATGTGTTAATATTTGGTTTGTTGTACCAAACTATAGGCATATAAATTAGGGAGTCTAATAGGGTACCGTATTTTTCTCGCATAAATTGAATCGTATTATTTCCTTTAAAAATAGCTTGATGAACAGTGCCCGTTTTTTTTAGAATTTCAAAAGCTTCTTTAAGGGTTTCTCCTTCAGTTTTATCGAGATTGATAACTATTTTATCTTTTGCAAGAAGCATTACTTCTTCGAGCGTTGGCACCTGCTGACGACTTCCCTGAATACCACAATTATTTTTCAACCGCAGCTCCCTTATATCTTTAAGAGTAAAATCACTCACCTTTCCTGTTCCATTTGTGGTTCTATCAACGGTGTAATCATGCATAAGCACCATTTGTCCATCTTTGGTTTTTTGGACATCAATCTCTACAATATCAATTCCTAATTCAATACAGCGTTTTATAGCTTCCAAGGAATTCTCTGGTGCATAACTCCAATCTCCTCTGTGTGCAACTGTTAATACAAAATCCTTTGACGGATTTCTGAGGTGATATAAAATTTTTTCAACGTTTGATTTAAACGTAGTTTTTTCTACTTCACTAACTTTATGATCAAGATTTTTGTAATGATTAGGTACTATTGATATAGTAAAAAGAAGTATTAATAAGAATTCTTTCATATATTTTTTTATGTATTAAGGTTCAAAAAATTTAATTTTAACACGATATTATTCAACTTTTATTCTTAAAAAAGCCTCATTTAATCCCTCTGACTTTGCCTTGACAGATATAAATCCTTTTTCTCTACCGGATTTTATTACAACTTGGCAACTCCCATTATGTAACTTCCTTTTTGAAGCTTTCATATTTTCGTGACTCAAAATATCGCCACTAGAAAGACCCTCTAATGTTCCGCCCCCAGTAACTTCAAAAGAAATTTCATGATTTGCAGTGTTGACTTTTCTTCCTTTTTTATCTAATACAGCTACCTTTATATATAACAAATCAAGTCCGTTTGGCTTTAATTTACTTTTAGTAGTTTGAAGCTGAATTTCATAAGGTTCTGAAACCGTTGTTAATTTATCTTGCGATACTTTTTTTCCTTTATTCAATCCAACAACTTCAACTGTACCTTCTTTATATGTTAGCTCCCATTCTACAATTTTATTTTTAAAATCAACAGGTTTCTTACGTCCCTGTGATTTTCCATTGAGGAATAATTCTACTTCTTCACAATTAGAAAAAACCGCCATTTTAAGTTGAGTACCATTTTCCCAATTCCAATTTTTGGTCATGAGATACCAACTCCAGGTTTTATTATATCCATACTGTTCTTCGTACAATTTCATAGCCGATTCACTTTCATCATAAACCCAAAGATGACTCATTGGTTGTTGATCGTAGTAGCTTTGGTACATAGAACCTAGATTGGTTAATTCTCCACCTAAATCAAAGAAGGCTAGGCTCCACCCAATCCTTGGCCAAGTGGCTTCACCTAAATAGGCATACCCAGTCCAATAATAATGGGCTATAACATAATTTGTATCTATATAAGACCAAGAAACATCCTTGAAATCCATACCTAAAGAGGTATTAGCTTCAGAATTGATAAACATCATCTGAGGATATTTCTTATGATCTTTGGCAAACATTTGCTCGGTATAATTACCACTTACAACATCGGAATACCACGCCATTTCAGCAGGTAGAGCTTCGTTGAAATTTGCTTGGTGTTTTGGGTCATATCCGTTCCAGACCTTTTCTCTGCTTGGGAATAAACCAACCGTAACCTTTCTTGAGGGGTCCCATTTATTAATTTCATTTTTTATCTTTTTAAAGGTTGATACACCATAATCTATTGCGTCTTTAGGTGTTTCAAATTTTTCATCTTCAATTTGTCCTTGTTGCGATACTTCATTCCCTGCGCTCCAGATATAGAATGATGGATGGTTTCGATCTCTTTTAATCCAATTTTCTATGTCTTTTTTATACTGACTGTCAAAGGACACTTCACCGCCATAAAATTGACTCGTCCATTTATCAAAACCTTCGTTGTAAACCAAAACACCTTGTTCATCACAAACCTCTAAAAGTCGCATTGCATGTGGATTATGACTTAGACGCACTGAATTGCTACCCATAGATTTTAAATCGAGAATGTGTTTCTCAAATCCTGCTTTATATGCAGCGACTCCCAGACTTATTAAATCATGATGTATATTCCCTCCAACAGCGACCACTTTTTCTCCATTAATAAGTAATCCTTTTTCGGGTATCATTCGTATGTCTCGGATTCCAAAACTTGTTTTGAATGCATCTACTAATTTATCTTGATCATAAATTTCTGATTTCAAGGTATATAAATAAGGCGTTTTAGTTGACCACAAATCAGGATTTCTAATTTCTATTTCCTGATTAAATACAAAGGTTTCTCCACTTTTAATTACAACAATGGATTCGCTTTGACTTACCATTTTATTATTCACATCTACAACTTTGCTTATTAACTTGCAATGCTTAGACTCTTTGTAGTTGTTAGTTACTTCTGTTGCTACATTTACTAAACTCAGTGATTTATTTACTTTTGGCGTAGTAATATATGTTCCATATAAAGGGACGTGTAAAGGATTTACTATTTTTAACCATACATCTCTGTAAATTCCAGCTCCTGTGTACCATCTTGAGGTACCTTTTATTGTATTGTCGTATTTTACAACTATTACATTGTCTTGATTGAAGCGTATATATTCTGATAATTCATATTCAAAGCCAAGATAGCCATTGAGGTGGTTTCCTAAATAATGTCCGTTAATCCAAATTTTTGCATTTCTATAAACACCTTCGAATTCAATAAATATCAATTTACCTTGGTTTTCTGAAGACAAAGAAAAATGCTTGCGATAACTGCCTTTCAAATATGGAAAATATCCGTTGGCCCCATCTGATTTTTCTCGACTTACTTCTTCATATATTGCTACATCATGTGGTAAATCAACCATTTCCCAATCTGTATCTATCAATCCAACTCTATGTGTATCATAAGTATTATCTTTTAGATGTTTCCAACCAAAATTGAAGTTTTTAATGCTTCTAGTTTCTTGCAAATGTTGTGTTGAGAGTTGGGCATTTACTGAATCTACAATAATAAGTATGAGCAGAATAAAAAGGACTATGATTCTATTTTTCATAAATGACACTAGTATTAATGGAATTTAATAACCATAAGTACCCTAATAGGACATGTAAATGTGAAATAACATCATTTATGATTGCTTTTAATGAGCAATGGTCCTTTTGTTTTATAAGATTCTAAATGCAATACCCAAAATTGCACTAATTGAATTTTAGCAAACCCTTAATTAAATGTCGTTTCGTTGTATAATAGTATCATCGTTGAAACCTATTTGACCAAATAAAAATATGAGCTAATTTGATTGTTTACTTTAGGTTTAAATGACGATTTCTATCGAACAATAACCAGTTTTTCAACACTTGTTGAATTATTCACTTTTATCGTTTTTCCGGCGGCTTTGAAATCAACATGATATAAATATACGCCTGTTGCTAGTCGATCTCCATCATCGTCTAATCCATCCCATCGATATACATTCCAGCCAATTCTTAATCTTCCATCGTTAAGTAAAAATGGATTATTTAGTAAATCTACTACTTTTATTGGGCGTCCAGATAGCGTAAACAATTTCAGTTTGAGCTGTTCAATAGTGCTTATATCACTCCCCTGCAATTCAAATGCAAAATTTGTGAAATTTGACATTGGATTTGGATATGGATAAAAAGAAGTCATTCCTTCTTCTTGAGAGACTCTAAAACTTATGATATAGCCATTTTCTTTATCCTCTGCCGCATTTCCAGACAAATCTCGCGAGAAAATTTGTAAAGTAATTGTAGTGTCTCCATAAGCTGAAAAATCGGGAGTGAACTCAACATATGCTTCGTTTAATGCCCCAACTTCGGTTGCAGGTACGAATCGAACTTCAGGATTCAAATAATTATAGATGGTATAATCGGATCTATTTGAAGTAAACATTCGTATTTCAATAGTAGTAGAATCTTGCACTCTCAAATAGGGATTACTGTCTTTCCAATAAATATCTATTACAGGTTTTGAAGAAACAAACGAGAGGTTTGGGTTTTCCTTGTCGGTTATTGGCTGAGTAACAGGTGGTAAAAACCGATTATCTACAAAAACTTCAATTTGGGGTGCGATAGAATCTTTTTGAACATAAAAATCTCTTGAATAGAAATTATTGTAACTAAATTGATCTTGAAAACCAGATTGGAAACGAACTTGAAGTGTATGATCTCCTTGTAATCCCAAGGTGTTTAAGGTTAAATCGGTTTGTTTTGTCGTGATTGGATTTGTAACACCAGTTTTTCTAAATGCATCAAAGTTTAGAAGTGTATCTTTTTTGAGTAAAGTGGTTTGATATAGGCCATTTCGTGGTTTAAAAACATCCAAATAATCAATAATAACCGTGTCTGCATCGATTAAGCCTAAATTTTGAACATTAATATTAAATTTATACGTGTAGCCTTCTTCTAAAGAATCTGTATTCGTTCGTGCAGAAAATCCATCAATTCCAAGTTCGGGTAATGGCTCATATTGAATTCGCCAGCGTTCTAATTGTGGTGTTTTTCTGTCTGGGTTTTCCAATCGAGCAATTAACCGTAAATAAGGATATTGAATCGGATTTATACTAGTTAAATCAGAACTAAAAGAAGTTCCTAATCCATTTGGATTTGATGTTAATAAGCGAACTGGAGAGGACGCCTGAGATTGTTGCCCATAAATATCAATAAATAGTTTACCTGTTGGACTAACTCTATCTCCACCTCCTTCAAAACGTTTCCATGATTTTACAGGACCTATAAGTCCGGTTGTCATAGATCCTTCGCTTGAATTAAACAAATACGTTGTGTCTGCTTCAAAAACATTATTTCTGTCTTTCACAATATATTCTGAGACTTGGCTTGGATCATATTGAGAAGCATTAGCGAATTTTTTACCAAAAAGAATATAACCGTCAGTAGTGGCTAATGCTGCTGGAGATCTGCCATCAACTCCACCTGCCGCCTTAAATGCCCCAACCGAACGTAATGCGCCAATTAAAGGATCATTAAATGAATCGGAAAACAAAGATGAGTTTGGGTTTATTAAATTAAAGTTTCTAACTCTTAGAATGACAATGTCACCAGGATTTATCGCATTTAAGTCTGTAATAAACTGAGCTTTTGACAAAGCCCCTGTATTAGTGAAAATTCCAAAATGAACCGCATAATGTTGTCCCCGTGGAAAACCTTGGGAATCTAAGCCATTTCTGATTTCGCCAGTTAAACCGTTAATCACAATCATATAAAAACTGATTGTTAAACGACCCATTTGTTCCCCATTTACAAAAGTGGATGCTGGGTAATTCTTATAAGCGTCGGAATTAGCCAAGGCATAAGTTAGTGTTGATGTTCGAACACCAAGACTCACAGTATTAAATGAAAACAGACTATCTGAATAACTGAGAGAACTCGAAAGTGTGTTTTCAGGAAATTCTCTTGGTTGTTGAATCCACCAAGTACCAGTTTTTGTTGTATCTACAGTAAAATTTGCTGTTCTCCAATTTTCTTCTTCATCTCGTTTTACTTTAGCCCGCCAAAAATATTCCTTGTTCTGAACAAGTGTTAAATCCGGTTCCCATCTAGCATTTAACTGATTACTTATTAAACTTGTAGAAGCCATCGGAAACTCAAAATTCGGAACAGAATCCACTTCAATATCGAAGGTTTCTCCATTTATTATAGTTGGTGAACTTAATACAAAAAGGGGTTTTACAGAATTATGATTACTATGAGCTGGTGGATAAATTAGATCGGCCCCAGTTGAATAGACCAAGTGTTCAGAACTTAGTATATTATTATTCAAACTGTATTCAACAATTTCATTCTCTGGGTTAATTTCAAAATCAAATCTATGTAAACCTGCATCTTCATCAACAATTTTTACTGGAACTACTAATTCTGAAACAGTATAAACAGGTTGGATTGGAACTGAATTGTCTGAGAGTTTACCAGATGGTGATAAATGACTGATTTTTAAAGAACTTACAGATGATGGTCTTGTTCCTAGGTTTCGAATTCTTGGTAGAATGTAAAAAATACTATCCGACACATTGGTTTGAGTAGGTGAATAGGAAACTGGATTGTAATCGAACCGATAATCTGGTTTTTTGGGATAAGCCAAACGGATACTAGGATCGCCAATTACCGTTGTATTTTGTAATAGTGCTAAATCTAATAATGGAATTGTTGAAAAGCGTTTTATCATATCAATTCTAGCTTTTCTATCCACATCACCTAAAACAGCCGTTGTATCATTGAAAATATATTTATAAAATCCATCCGCATAATTTTGCAATGCTGAAGGATGCCCTTGCCCCGAACCTCCAATAAATGCTATTGCCGCATTTGGAGCCATTACGAATTGTTCAGAAATTACTCGATCACCAGAAGTTGTGAATAAACCAGAATAACAACCCATAGAAAGAATTACAGATAACTTCCCTTTGTTTTGATAAGCAGAGGGATTATCGGTTAATAAATCCCATGAATCTGGAGATGAGTGCCCATAAAAATGCAGAATAAAGGTTCCATTATTTATTATAGTCGATAAATCTCCTCGAATACTTGCATCTAAAGGTTGATTTGATTGTTTACCAATAATAGTTGTATCAGCAGCAATAATGGAATTTGCCGTTAATGCACCAATTTTTTTATTATATAAATACAAGAGTTGTCGTTCTGAGTCATCAAAGCCCCCACTCAGCAGTGTTACTCTTTTTTGCCATAAATCATATTCTGCTTTATCTGATTCATACTGGCTTACTTTGCTTAAATATGCGATAGCTTCTGCTTGAGTTTTAGCGGTTAACCGACCCACAGAAACCCTTGGGGTCCAATCTGTTGCCGATACTTGATTCATTCCAAACCATGTATCGGATGAAGGGAATCCAAAAGAAGGAATTTCATTTGCAGCAATTCTAGAATTTCGCAATTGAAGCGAGGCATCTGCTAGAATAAACAGATATTCTGGTTTTGTTTTCCAAGTCTGTCTGGCATAATGAATAAAATCTTGAATAGCTTTTGGAGTTTGAATCCCATGGCCAAAAACCTGCCAGACATCATCAGCAATGACCAATTTTACAGGTACTTTTGAGCGTGCAGCTCTATAATTTGCATAGATTTGAGCTTGAGCCTTAAAAAAAGGTCGAGTTAAAATAATCACTGTAGCCTCATTATTTGCTGAAAGTAAATCTGCAGATAGGGTGACTTTTCGAATGGAAACTGGTAATGGATAGGATTTATTTTTAACAGCTACATATAAATGAGAAGTAGATTGTGCTTCCTTATCAAAAAAAGTGGCCGTTTGCGTACTTGAATTTTTATTGGTTTCAAAATAAACTCCACGAGAAGGAGAAAAGACCACAACCGTATCCGATTCTGCAATATTTTTTAAAGTAACCGATTTTTGCCCATCTGCTTTTAGGCGAAAACTAAATTGATGGGTAGCTGAACGAATAGAAAATCCTCTGTAATAAGAAAACCTATACCAATCGAAATACATTAAATGTGGAGTAGAAAGTGATGCATTATCGTTTATGATATTAAAATAAAAATCTAACTCTCCATAATTTATCAAACGAACGGGGGAAATAGATCCCGTAACAATCCCCTCACCTTTGCCAGACCACGTTTTTGACCCAATTGTATGATAAGCAATAGTTCCGTTTAAAAGATGATTTAGCTGTAAGCGAACAGTTCTAGAACCATTTGATGCACTGGCTAATCTACCTTGAAAATAAATTGTTGAGTCAACTCTTTGAATATCATAAAGTGCATTTTTGAAAGTAACATTTTTAGATGCTAAACTCGTCATATCAATATCGCAATAATATTGCCCCTCGCTTTCACCATAGGTTGAAAGTTCTGCAAAAGAGTCATAACCTTGATAAAACCCTGTTTCTTCAGCTTCATTATGAAGCGTGTCTCTAAAGCCAGTAAAAAAAGTATCCGAAATGGGTTCATTTTTTAATTGATATCTCTTCCCAGGAGTTTCTGACCAAGTAAGCCAATAATAGGAGGTATCAGAATACAACGAATAAAACGTACTTTTTTGGTCGGATCCATTACTACCATAAGCCCAATTTTCATTTTTTCCAGTATTTCGTTCACCAAAGAAATAAAAAGCATCTCCTGAAGTTAGATTTCCTGTTTCATTTTTATCGATTAAAATGGGAATTTCAATTCCTTTGAGATAGACTTTTAATTGCTTTTCAGGTACAGACTGATCAGGAAATCCTTCGTTAATCAAATTTGAAACATTCACTTTGTACATAGCTCCAAAATTTGAACTCCCTTCCTGAACAAGCGCAGAATGAGTTTGCGTTACATTGGCAACAACTAATTGAAACCAAGTTTGAGATTCATTGAACCAAGTGTTGGGATTTATGACTTGCCCATGAACTGAATTTAATGGTAAAAGTAAGGTAACTAGTATCCATATAAAGAACTGCTTGGAGGAGTGAAAGCGCCAAGTGTTAATAACGGAAATTAAATATAGTGAAATATGAGAATTCATGGATAAAAACAGAGATTATCGAACAAAGATAGGGCAATAAGAACAAAAAGGTAAACGAAATCAAACGGTCATAACGTATAAAAACCATCAAAACTGACCAGAGAATGACTCAGTTACTAAAAAAATTAAAAATAAACGTTTTTTTTAGGGTATTCATTTCATAGAAGTCAATAATTACAGTATTTTGTAAAATTGAAAGCGGTTTCATAAACTACCGACAATAAAAAAAAACAAACAACATTCAACATTAGGAGCCATTATTATGCGCCTTAGACTACTATGCCTTGGCTTATTCCTGATTACTTCAACACAAGCATTTGCTGGCGGTTTTGCCATTTTTGAGACAAGTGTTCGTGTGAGCGGTATGATGGGAGCCTATGTCGCTGACGGACGCGATGTATCAACTATATTTTTTAACCCTGCTGGGATTGCTCAACTATCGGGCTTTCAATTCCAAACTGGTGGAGTACTTATTGCTCCAACCTCTTCATTTAGAGGCCCTTACCCACATTCAGTTCAAGAAACTAAAATGGAATCTCAAACCTTCCCAATTCCATTTTTCTATGCATCATACCAAATAATGGATGGTCTTAGTGCTGGACTTGGTTTTTATGTTCCTTTTGGTTTAGGTACTAAATGGGATAAAAATTGGGTCGGGGCAGGTTATTCTACAGAAACTGCTGTTAAAACTGGAATTCTTGCACCTACAATTGCTTATACATTGCCATTCAAAGAATATGGTGAAATTTCTGTTGGAGCTAGCTTTCAAATTGGAGTTTTAGCCGATGCAACTTTGGAAAAAAGAATAACAGACTTTTCTACACCAACAAACGGTGATCCTAGAATGTTACGCTTAGAAGGAAAATCTGCTGGTTTATATTATGGATACAATTTTGGTATTATGTACAAACCTATGGATAAATTAGCTATCGGATTTAGCTATAGAAGCAATTTAGATTTAAAATTTAATGGTGATGCAATATTTACCAACTTGCCTGAATCTCAATTTATTCCTGGTGCAAAAGGTGATTTAACGATAACAACTCCTGTTAACTGGTCATTAGGCATAAGCTACAGACCTACTGAAGACTTAACGCTTAATTTAGATTATGTTGCATGGAATTGGTCAAGTTACGATACCCTTACTATTGATTTCAGAACTGAATATGAGACAGATTTACTAAAAGACTCGAAAAGTCCTCGTAATTACAATGATGTGTATCAAATTCGCTTTGGATCAGAATACAATGTTCGTCAAGTTCAAGGTTTAATGGTTCGCGCAGGTGTTGCTTATGATAAAAACCCTGTTCCTGATGAAACTCTTGATCCAACACTTCCTGATTCAGACCGTTTATTAGGTTCACTTGGTGCTAGTTATCATGTAACTTCTAGTGTTAGTATAGACTTCTTCTATATGTTTATCCGTGCTGATGAACGCCTCATATCAACCTCAGAAAATCACTTCAGAGGTTATTACAACACGTATGCCCAATTATATGGTGCTGGTATTTCATTAACATTTTAAGAATCAGGATATAAGACGATTATGAAATATTCTAAATTACTTCTTCTTGCAGTTTTATTCTCACCACTTTTTACAAACTGTGATGATTTTAATGATCAAACTGTTGAATCAGTTGATGCTGGATCTGCTGATTTTACTAAATTTGTTGCTGTTGGTAATTCTTTAGCAGCTGGATTCCAAAGCAATGCTTTATATCCAGAAGGTCAAGCGTATTCTTATCCAAACTTGTTATCGCAAGCATTTAGAGTCGCTGCATTTAAACAACCTGAAATCGGCCAAGGATACGGAGACCGTGTTCAAATTGCAGATTTCTCAAACCCTGCTGCTCCTGTTACAACAACACTTACTTTAGTTCCAGGAGTTCTGCCTACTCAACCTGAAGGCGGTTATCAAAATCTTGGGATTCCTGGCGCAGTTTTAAGCGATTTCTTAGGAAACATAAAAACGGATGCACTAGGCAGAATTACAACGTATTCACAACGCTTTGCATCTTCTCCTGCTTATGCCTATGTTTTAGGAACAACTCCTACTCCAATTAGCACTTACTTTGCAGCTCAAAATCCAACTTTTGCTACGTTTTGGTTAGGTAATAACGACATTCTAGGTTATGTAACAAGTGGTGGCTTAAGAGCTTTCACAAGCCCTACTGAATTCCAAACTGAATTTACTGCAGCAATTACTAATCTACTTGGAACCAATGCTAAAGCAGCAGTTGCTAATATTCCTGGTGTAACTAGTATTCCTTTCGCAACTTTTGTAGGACCTCAGTTTAAAGCCATACTTACAGCAAATAGTATTCCTGAAATTTTTGTTCAAAAATCATTTACTCCATCTAACCCTGCTGTAAACATGGCTGAAAATCGCACTCCAGCTGCTGCCGTACCAACAGCTTATTTAGGCATGCCTGATTCTGCAATGGTATTATTAACATCACAAGGTATGCTTGCTTTTCTAGGTGCTTCCGATGCTCTGCCTGCTGATGCTGCAAAAGTAACAGCAATTGTTGGGTACTGGAAAGGATTTTTAGTTTCTGCTGGAGCTGTTCCTAATAAAGCAACAGCTGATGCAATGACAAATGCTCAAGTTGAACAAACACTCACAGGTGTTACTTACTCGCTATATGCAAGTACCTTTGGAGGTACACCCACAGAAGCAGCCGTTACTTTAGGTGGATATTCATTTGATTTCACAAAACAATTTGGTTTGGATCCAAGTAATCCTTTCCCAAATCAATTTATTCTTGATAAAAATGAAATTAACATAGCAAAAGCTGTAACGAATATTTATAATACCATTATAGCTGGTGTTGTTTCTAGTCAACCTACTAAACTTGCTCTTGTAAACATGAATACCATCTTTAGTGATATTGTCTCTGCTGGATTTATTACTTCCGACGGAATCACTTTAGCACCACGTTTAGGGAGCTTATTTAGTTTTGATGGCGTTCATCCATCTAACAGAGGTCATGCAATTTTAGCTAATGAGTTTATCAAAGTTATAAATACAAAATTTGGTTCTTCCTTAGAATTGATACGTATAAGTAACATCCCACAAGGTATTCCTTTAGCTGACGATCCTAGCTAATTGAGCTTAAATTGATTTAACCTGAATATCAAAGTTATTAAACGTTGATATTCAGGTTTTTTTTTGTTTATGATTTGTTTTAGTTCAGTTAAGTGATTTACCAATGTTATATCTTTAATTTCTTTTATGAGTCCACTCCAAAAAGTCAATTCTTTAGGTTTATACCTTTCCAAATACTACGAATTCGACGAATTCGACGAATAGTTTGCTAAAAACTACTTTTCGGAGCACGCTCTTTGATTAAAGATTAAGTAGAATCCTAGACGATTGCACTTATGCAGTTTGATTCAATGTTAATTTAATCGAAACCTTGAAATGAACTCGCTTTTAAGGTTCACCTGTTTTATTATTATTCTACGTATTGTACTCGTATAATTTGCTTAATGCTAACGATGACTTAGATTGGGTTATTGAACTCCTATTCATTTAATAATCGGGCTTTATCTGGCTCTTTTCTGCCATTATTTAATTAGATTATCGTATTTTCATGTAAATATTCAGTTCGTAGCATTCACATGAAATACATAGAGAAACTTCAGAAATCAGTTAAGCAAACACAATCACTTCTATGCATTGGACTCGATCCTGATGTTCACAAAATTCGAGAATGTTTTCCATCGTCTAATATGTCGGACTCTGAATTGGTTTTACGTTTTTGCCACGAAGTTATCGAGTTAACTCATACTCAGGCCTGTGCATTCAAACCTAATCTTGCTTTTTTTGAAGCATTGGGAAGCAAAGGCTTAGAGGTTTTCAAAAAAGTTATTGATCATATTCCATCTGGAAAGATCATTATTGCTGATGCGAAACGAGGCGATATTGGTAACACGGCTTCTCATTATGCAAAAGCTTATTTCGAAGAATTTTATGTGGATGCTCTCACTATAAATCCTTTAATGGGATTAGATACTATCGAGCCTTATTGTAATTATAGTGGTAAGGCTTTGTATGTGCTAACTCTTACTTCTAATCCTGGTGCAAAACACTATTTACGTCAATGTTTAGGAGCGGGAAGTTTTTCAGAGCAAATCGCTTCTGATTTACATGAAATGCAAAAAACTTCTATTGCGCATCTTGGAATGGTTGTCGGTGCAACCTACGATCACGATTTATTAGCTACTGTAATTAACCATGCTCCCAATCAATCTTTGTTGATTCCTGGTGTTGGTGCGCAAGGAGGTTCAGTTGATGAACTAAAGCAGAGTTTAGAAAACCACAAAGGTATTCCGATAATTAACTCTTCGCGCGGTATTATTTATGCAGGAAAAGATATGGATTGGGCAGATTCGGTTCGAAAAGCTGCAGAAACCACCAAAATAGCAATTCAAGATATTACAGATCGATTTTTAGATTAAAACATCTTTGTTTTGTACTTATTATTTTAAGCAGGATTTTTTTTGATTAAACCAGAAATTATTGTTTATACGGACGGAGCCTGTTCGGGCAATCCCGGTCCAGGAGGCTGGGGCGTTTATCTCGAGTTTAATGGCAAATCAAAAACATTATCGGGAAGTGAGAATCCTACAACAAATAACAGAATGGAAATGCGAGCTGTTATTGAAGCATTACGAGCACTAAAAAAACCTTGCAAAGCAATTATTCATTCTGATAGCGCATTGATTATCAACACATTTACTAAGGGCTGGATTAAAGGTTGGTTGCAAAAAAACTGGATAAAATCGGATAAAAAACCCGTTGAAAATCGTGATTTATGGGAGGAAATGCTTGAGGTTATGCAGCAACACGAAGTGGTTTGGGTAAAAGTTAAGGGGCATAGTACCGATGTAAAAAATAATTTAGTCGATCGTTTGGCGGTTGAAGCTTCAAAACAAGCTCAAAAAGTGTGAGATTATTTTGATCTTCTGTTTTCTGTTGTCTGAGCATCTTGAAATCTCCCCTGCCCTCTTTAAAGTTCGTCCTTCTTTTTTAGCATGTTAAGACTGAGGTTAAAGAGGGAGTTTTCTTTTCGAGGTAATGTCTTAAATCTCCCTTTCGAGACGGTATGAGGCGATTTGGCTGAAAATTTGACCTAAGGGGGTTTGGGGGATTTCACCACGATTTTGCTTGAATTTGCTGCGCATCTTGAAATCTATTTAAAGTTCATTCATCTTTTTTAGCATGTTAAGACTGGGGCAAAAGGGGGAGCTTGTTTTCGAGATTTACATGATGCACAACGTTTAACTAATTTCCAATTCAGAATTCAGAATTCAGAATTACAAATTCATCCTGCTTTTTCTTGTGTTAATCGAGAAGTTATCTAAATAGTGCATTAATGCCCGTAATCTTGCATAAATCAAAATAGAAAAAGTATTATTATGAGTTCAAAACGGATTTTCGACATTCTCTTTTCCTTAGCACTTCTTATTGTTATCTCTCCCTTATTAGTCCTTGTCGCGATAGCAATAAAATTAGAATCAAAAGGGCCAATTATTTATATCTCTAAACGTGTTGGTCAATATTATACCATTTTTGATTTAATCAAATTTAGAACTATGGCTACTGATGCCGATTTACGCATCCATCAAATGAAGCATTTAAATCAATATGCGAAAAATGAAGAAGTAGTTGAATCCTGCCCAAAATGTGCTGCCCTTGGCAAACCTTGTTCTCCACTTTTATACAGTGATGGTAAAGAAGTTTGCGAGGATTTCTATTTAAATCAAAAACGCGAAAAAGCAAACTCTCCATTTATGAAATTCCAAAACGACCCTCGTGTTACTAAAGTAGGTCAGTTTTTACGTTCCACTTCAATTGATGAGTTACCTCAGTTTATCAATATTCTAAAAGGCGATATGTCTCTAGTCGGAAATCGACCATTACCTCTCTACGAAGCAGAGCAATTAATGCGTGATGAGTCAGCGTATCGTTTTATGGCGCCTGCTGGTTTAACAGGTCTCTGGCAAGTGACCAAACGTGGTAATAAAGGCGAAATGTCAGCTAAGGAACGAATCGATTTAGATAATATCTACGCCAAAAATTTCGGCTTTTTCTACGATATAAGGCTGATTTTCAAAACCATTCCTGCCCTTTTTCAACAAGAAAATGTTTAATTCTTTCTTTTAGAACATGAAATCTACCTCAACAATTTTTATTTTTTACATCGTTCTTTCTTTAGGAATGTGGATGAGTTTGAGTTTCAATTCCGTAAATGCACAATCAAATTCTGCTTTACTACCAACTCCACCAACTAAAAATGAACAAGGTATTGACAGTTTAATTCAACAAGCTTTAAGACAATCTGCCATTTTAAAAGTTCAACTTAATGAAGTTGCGGATAAACAAGAAGTAATCAATCGTGAAAAAATGGGTTGGTTGTCTAGTTTTAAAATGGGGGTTCAGTTTCTTTCCATTTCTCAAGATTATTCGGCTCAAACAACAACAGTTGGAGTTCTCCCATCATTAGGGATTAGCCTTCAAATAGATTTTGAACGTTTATTTACTACGCCGAGCAATATTCGTTCTGCAAAATTGCAAAAAAGTAATGCAAAATTAGCTTATGAGTCTGAGAGTCAAACGATTGCAATAAAAATTCAGGAATTACTTTTTGATATGGAATTAGCCATTAAGCAATCTGAAATCAGATATCAAACTTTTTTTACGATTGCCGACCAACTTACGCTTATTGAAGAACGCTTTAAGCGTGGGGAACTCGAAATAAGTGTGTATTTAAATGCATTAAACTCCATTAATGATGCAAAAGAAAGTTATTTAATGGTGTATTATGATGTAATGAAAAAGAAAGCCAGCTTAGATTTGTTAACTCATAAAGGAGATTCCTAATGATTTTAGTGATGCAAATTCTAAGAGAACTACTAAAAAACTGGTATCTATTTATCATTCTACCGGTTCTTGTCGTTTTACTTGTCATTTTTTTAACTCGAAATAGATCCATGGAATATGAGTCTGAAGCTTCTCTTTATTTGCATTTGCCCACTCAAAAAGGGCTCAGTTTAACAAACGAAGAATACAAACAGTTCGAGATTACGACTTATTTTCAAAATATAATGGAGTTGAGCCGATCCCGTAAGAACATGGAGCGCATTCGTTTACATATTTTACGTGATGCAATGGAAGGCAAATCGGACTGGATTAAACATGATTCTGGTTTTCCATGGAGCGATTCCCTTAAAGTGCTAAACCGTTTAAATTTCTTAATTGAGGCACACGAAAGTCCTAATTTATACTTTGAATTAGATGCTGGAATTACGATTTATTTAGAAGAACACGGCTTAAGCACAAAAACGCTAACGAATTTATTTCAAGTAAATCGTCAAGGGAATTCAAATTATATTCGTATTAATACAAAAAATTCAAATCCATTTCATGCGGCGTATTTCAATGAATTGGTAATCAATAATATTCTTGATATTCACAGAGAACTTAATAAAGGGCGTTTACAAGCTGACAAAAATTTATTTGAAAAATTAGTTACGGATGCCAAAAAGCAATTAGACGAAAAAATCTTCATCTTAGAAAATTACAAAATCTCTAATAAAATCATCAATTTACCAGAACACACCAAAGCAATTGTGAATCAGATGGTGAATATTGAGATTCAATTAGCGAATTTAAATGAAACCATAAAATCAAAAGAAAAAGCATTAAATACCATTCGCGAAACGATTGGAGATACAAGCCTTATTCCTTCGAGCGTACAATCGAATACTAGATATATTGAGTTAAAACAACAATTAGCCGCTGTTCAGATAAAAGAAAATTCCGAAGAACAAGTCGGTGAAATCAATTCTTTACTTAAACAACTGGTAAATAATACGCCAATTGATATAAGAGGAACCAAACAAGAACTTATTCAGCAATACATTGCTTATAAGATTGATATAGAAATGACGAATATGCTACTGCCTTTAGCACGAGCTGAGTTAAAAAGGATTCAATCTTTTGCTGCTCAATTTGCTCCTTATGAATCAAATATTTCTACTATGGAGCGTGAGATTCAGACCGCTCAAGAATCGTATTTGATTTTAATTAATAAATTAAACATGGCCAAAACAGTAGAAGCAGGAACCGGAGAGCATGAATTATTAGTGGTTGACGCACCAACAATTCCGATTAGACCAACATCAACAAAACGTAAATTATTGGTTATTGCTGCTGCTTTTATTGCTTTTATTCTAATTGCGGTAGTGATCATTGTGTTGGAATTAATGGACAAAGGAATTTGGGAAACTCAAGACGTTCATCACTATTTAAAAGCTTCAGTTGTAGCAGGCTTGCCTTCTATTCATGAAATTATTAGCACAAATGATTCTACTTTATCGGCTTCACTTTCGCTCATTCGTGAACAACAATTAAATGCGGTTTCTCATTTTATTCAACGAAATGAAACCACTTCAAAAACGATTGCCATTACTTCGGCTTTTGAAAATGAAGGAAGACATGAAATTGCTCATCACTTAAAAACGGATTTAAGAGAACTTGGTTTTCAAGTTCATCTTCGTGATATTGAACTAGAAGCGTTAAGAAAAGAGCCCTTAGAGTCCAAATCAGCCGATTTTAATGGATTTGAATTGATTATTTTACCACCAACCTCTACGTACACCGATTGGTTACAATGGGTTCATAAGGCCGATTTCTTTCTTTATGCCATCCGAGCAGGTCGCGTTGCTGCGTTTATCGATCATCAATATGTACAAGAAATTGGCTCTGATCGAATGAAAGTTGTTTTAAATGCAATTCCAGCTGATAAATTGGATGCCTTAGGAATGTCAGTAGAAAAAGAACGTTCAAAATTCAGAACTTGGTTAAAACGTGTTATGCATTTCGAATTAAAACAAGAACATAGTGTAGGGTATATTTAATGGAAATCTACTATTTCATCGCTGCTTACTTTTTGTTTTATTCAGCTTATACAAGTTTGCATATAGTTTTAGGCCAACTTTTTTATAAAAAACCGTTGGCAACTAATCTCGAGCAAAATCAAGAATCAGTAGTTGTTTTGTTTCCAGCTTTTAAACCAGATTTAGGCTTTCCAGAACGTTTGGCTCGCATGAAAAAAGCTTTGGATTTTCCTTTTGTTCATTTCTTTGTTGTACTTCAACAATCCACAAAAGAAATGGAAGACGCCATTTCTCTTCATTCTGATTTATGTATTCATGTGGAAAAACCCATAGAAACAAGTGGAAATCCATATCATTCTATTTTACGTTTTTCTGTAAATAAAGCAAAAGAATTAAACCCTAAACATCTGATTTTACTCGATATGGATAATGAGATTGATACAATTTCTTTTCAACGTTTGCTCTCATTTCGAAATGAGTTTGATTTAATTCAAGGTAAACGAGTTGCACAATCGAGTAACACTACTTCTATTTCTCAATTTGATAGTTTGTCAGAATCCTTAAATGATTCTATGATGCGTGCTTCTCGTTCCATTCTAAAAGCGCCTATTGAGTTAAGTGGTTCTGGTTTTATTGCAGATTTTGAACTTCTTTCAGGTGCGATTCATCATTTGGACTCCAAAGCTCCAGGAATGGATAAAAATTTATTGATACAACTTTTATCACTCAAACCATCCATTAAAATGTTATTTGATGAGGATTCAGTTGTTACAGATGAAAAAACCACTGAAATTGATTCCTACTCTAGACAACGCACCCGTTGGTTTGGAAATCAATATTACAATGCTCGCACACAGTTTTTTCCATTACTTCGTTTAGCACTTCGTTCAACACGTTTCGGAATTGCTGATTATGGTATTTCATTGTGTAGACCACCTAGATCTTTCCAAATCATTATTTTAATTGTTGGAACGTTACTCGAATTTGTTGCTCATTTTATGGGCTATTCTAATCCATTTTTATTTTTGATAGCCTCTGTTATTTATACTTTTGGTCTCAGTTTGTTTTTATTTAATCATAGAAATCAATTTAGCTTTTCTTCCGTTTTTTCCATGCTGAATATCGCTCTAAAAAACAGTTTTTTAGCTTTAAAAAGCTTCTCACCATCACTAAAAGGTACTTTTCTGAATACCAGAAAAGAAGAAAAGTAATCGTTCTTTATGGCAAAATTCACATCCAATTCTAACGATTCTTATTCTCTTGTAAAAGACAGTAAAAAGTTTAAAAAACTACTTTTAGGAATTGTTTTGTTTGTGTTGATGTCAGCGATTGCCGTACTTACAAGTTCCAAAGGTATTTCAGGTGCAATCCTTGTTTTAATTGGAGTTGCAGGTTTATTATTTATAGCCAAACTCGTTCAAAGCCCTTATCTCTTACTTTTTATGAGTATGATTTACGCAACGGCAATCGGTCCTTTTTTGATGTCGTTTTCCAATGTTCCCATAGGAATTGCTATGGATGGCGCTTTATTGACTGGAATGGTGAGTATAGTTTATCAGAACTATCGTAATCAAATTAAGGGGTATTTTTTTATTCCTGGCGGAATTATCATTCTCGTTTGGATTGCTTATCACTTGGTACAATTCGCAAATCCTTTGGCTCCTTCTCGAATTGCCTGGTTTTACGTTATGCGTCCTGCTGTTGCCTACCCATTTTTATTTTTTCTCGCATATCATTATATCGACAGTGTACAAAAAGCAAAAAGGATTCTGCTTATTTGGTTTACATTAATGAGTATTTCGGCGATTTGGGGACTTATTCAACATATTTTCGGTTATTTCAGTTTTGAGTTTCGCTTTTTACAAGCGGCCGATGCACTTCGTTTGGTATTTATTCAGGGGCGATATCGTATTTTTGGAACCTTAACTTCTCCAGCACAATTCGGCGTGATTATGGGAATCGTAAGTTCTTCGAGTTTGATTTATTTTATGCTTGAAAAAGGGAAATCGCGTTGGTTTATGATTCTTGTCTTTTTATTGAGCTTTTTTGCCATGATTTATTCTGGCACTAGAACAGCAATGGTCGTTTTACCTTTCAGTTTAGGAGTTTTTGTTGTTGTTACTAAAAATGTAAAATTCATTTCAATTGGAGTCGTTCTCGCATTTTTCTTAGCTATTTTAATGGTGATGCCGACTACTAATTATCACATTCAACGCATGCAATCGACGTTTAAAACTGAAGAAGATGCTTCGTTTCAAGTTCGTGCTGATAATCGGAAAATGATCACTCCTTTTATTCTTTCTCATCCTCTAGGCGGAGGATTAGGCTCTACCGGAGTTTGGGGAATGCGCTTTTCACCTTGGAGTCCTTTAGCACAATTTGCACCAGATTCCGGATATATTCGTGTTTCTGTTGAATTAGGAACTCTTGGAATGGTGATCTATGCCATTGTTCTACTTCGCTTATTTTATCTTGGAATTTTTCCTTGTTTTTCATCAAATAGCGAAATTAAGACTATTTCAATTTCTTTATTTGCAAGCCTGAGCAGTCTATTACTTATTGAATGGGCTCAAGATATTATTGGGAAAATTCCATTTAATGTCTTTTTTTGGATTTTAATGGCTGTTCTTATCAAACTTAAACAGTTGTCATTGGCTGAAGAGGTACCCAAATTATGATTACTCACATTACTTGCCAACATGCGCTTTCTGGTATTGGCCGTTATGGTTTTGAACTCAGTAAGCAACTACATGAATCTAGAGATTTATACGCTTGGTACAAACCTTATAAAAAAAATCATCCTGATTCTTATCTTCATGAACACGATTGGATTAAAGGATATTCTTATAAAAGTTTCCGTTCGTATCACGCTAAATTACTTCCTTATTTCATAAAATTTGGCGTTCCCAAGAAAACAAAATTAGCACATGCACATTGGTTTTTATCTGGCTTAGGCGCAGTAAAAATTGGATTTGATCAGATCATAATTACCATGCATGATGTGTCTTTATTACACGAATCCGAACAATCTGGACCGTTTGAAGCTTATTATGCATCTGCGATTGAAACCTTTAAAAAACGCAAAATTCCGATTATTTGTGTGAGCGAACAAGCGAAAAAAGACGCTATAAAGTATGCAAATTATCCTGAAAACTTAGTTTTCGCAATTCCAAACGGAATGGAACACGATCAGTTTAATCTTGGAAACAGAGCCTTGTTTTCTCGTGAACGGTTTCGCATTATTTATTCTGGAGGTTTAGGAAAGCGAAAAAATCTTGATTTACTAGTAAAAGCGTATCAAAAACTTTACCAACGTTATCCCGATATCGAATTAGTCATTGCTGGCGCACATCCCGAACGAACACCTTATCCAAAATTAGTTGCTGATTTAAACTTAAAAAACGTGCGATTTACTGGATTTATTCCCGATGAATTCATGGCAGATTTTTATCGAGATGCGGATCTTTTTGTTTTTCCTTCACTTTATGAAGGCTTCGGCTTTGCGCCTTTAGAGGCAATGGCTTGCGGAACTCCAGTTCTGTGTGCCAATGGAGGATCATTAAGTGAAATTTCAGGTGGAGGCTCTGAGTTATTTGACTATGATGTTGAAGATCTTTTCACAAAAATGGAAACCCTCTTATTGGATGCTGAAAAACGAAATCTATTAAGCCAGAAAGGACTTGATTGGGTAAAGCGTTATTCGTGGAATAAAACGGCTCATTTAACCAAAGATGTGTATAAAAAGCTATTTTAGATGAGTAGATATTCACAAACATCACTTAAAACTCGGTTTATTTTTTTTGAATTCAACCATTGCCAATCTTATCCTAGTAATTACTTAACTACATTCTTACGCAGAATGCTAATTATAAATTATAAATTTGGAACTAGCTATAAAAAATTGAACATTTCGGCACACAGATTCTATCTTTTAGTAAATGAGGGCTTATTGTGCTAAGCACTACATATCAAAGTAGGCTTAAACATAAAATGGAGCCACTCCAAAAGTCGAATTTGTCGATTTTCGCACTTTTATATCGAGAATATTCGCCGATTAATTTGCTAAAAACTACTTTTTAAAGTAAGCTTAAAAATCATTTTTTATATAATCATATTATTGAAACCATTAAAGTAAAAGATACTTCTAGCAAGAGGAGAATAGAAAACTCTTTATGAAACAACACCTATATATTCAAACATATTCAAAACAGATTCTACAAGAAAGTCTGGAAACCTTATCAAGTTCAGCTACTATTAAAAGTGTATTATGTTTTATAACAGAAGCCGAACAATTTGAAATTGAAGAATTAAATCACCTATTACAAACATTTCAAAAACCAATTATAGGGGGAATTTTTCCTGAAGTTATTTGTGAGAGTGATCGTAAAAAAACGGGTATTTTATTAATTGGGTTAAGTTTTTCCATTCAAACCAAACTCTTACGATTAGATTCTGGTATTGCAGATATTCATCTGGAACTCCAATTCTTGATTCGTGATTTGCAAGAAGAACCCTCCTCTTTACTTATTTTTGCAGATGCATTTGCGCCACTTAAACATAAAGCTCTCGACCAAATTTATAACTTCTTTGGCTTAACCTTAAGTTATTTGGGCGGAGGAGCAGGCTCATTAAGTTTTAAGCAAAGACCTTGCGTATTAAGCAATGCGGGGTTAGCTCAAAATGCTTTTGCAATTGGGATTATGACTAAAAAACTTTCCCCAGGTGTAGCGCATGGTTGGAAACCAATTTCAGAACCTATAAGAGTAACCAAAGCAAACAATTCGATTGTTGCATCATTTAACTGGAAACCAGCTTTTAATTATTATAAAACCATTGTTGAACAACATTCAGGTTTAACGTTTACCGATTCAAATTTTTTTGATATTGCAAAATCATACCCTGTAGGAATATCAAAATTACAATCTGAGTTTATCGTTCGAGATCCTATTCAGGTAGTCGATAAACAGTCAATTAAATTTGTTGATGAAATTCAGGAAGGTGAATTTGTTCACATTCTTCATGGAAAAAAAGAATGGTTATTAGAAGGCGCTAAGGAAGCTAGAAAAAAAGCTCTAAAGAAATGGCCCCAAAAAACTGAAATTTCAGGGCTATTCCTCATCGACTGTATTTCTCGTGTACTTTATATGAAAGATGATTTTAAACTTGAGATGAATTTATTGGCTACTGAAAATAGATTAAATGGAATTTTGAGTATTGGAGAAATTGCAAACTGTGGCGAATATTATTTGCAAATGTATAATAAAACCATTGCCTTAACGGCTCTTTAATTCGATTTCTATGAAAACTGAAAAAAATCTAGCTATCGACAACAAAATGGCAATAACAATTTTGTTGGAATTATTTATTTCCATTTCAACAGGGCAAAATGAAGAAACCCTATTAGAAAACACCTTACCCTTATTCCTGAAAAAATTGAATTGTACAGTTGCCTGTATTACTCAACCCAATCGTGATAAAATGGAAATAACCCATATTTATCCTGAAGTATTCTCATCAAATTCAAATCTTAGACAAATTATAAATCAATTTTATACAGAAAAAAATGAACAGGATGAAATAAAGTACACTGAAGTTGAAGGAACTCACTTTTATAGCTATAAATTATCTGATTTCGGGGAACTCATTATTGGAAGAACACAAGCTTTTGATCTTTTTATAAAAAATGAATTAGCATCACTCGCCAAACATTTTGGTGCACATCTAGTTTTAGCAAGAGAATTAAAACATCGTGAGATTCAACAACAGGAATTAAAAACAACAAATGATCGTCTTTCCTTGTTAGAAAACTTCATCAATTTAAGTACGGATGCTCTTCAAGTTGCCGATGAATTTGGGAATCTTGTTTACGTGAATGATGTAGCATCTCAGCGCCTTGGCATGGACAAAAAAGATATTCATTTATATCGAGTTGAACACTTTGAACCTTTATTCAGAAACCCGGCTAATTGGGAAAATCATATAAAGGAACTAAAACAAAAAGAACATATTATTATTGAAAGCGCAAATGTTAACCAAAAATCCGGAAATCTAATTCCTGTTGAAGTAACCGTTACCTATAAAGAGCTAGATGGCAAAGGTTACATTATTGCTATCTCTCGAGATATTACCGATCGAAAATCGTTCGAAAAAGAACTTAAACAACAAACAGAATTACAAGATTTGTTGATGAAAATCGCATCTGATTACATTAATGTTCCCCTTAAAGATTTAGATAAACTTGTGGATAAGTCTTTAAAAGAATTAGGTGAGTTTGTACAAGCAGATCGGACCTATATTTTTAATTATGATTTTGAACAGTTCACAGCAAGTAATTCTCACGAATGGTGCGCAGATGGAATAGAGCCACAACTTGAAAACTTGCAAAATATTCCATTAGACTTTATAGTAGAGTGGGTTAATACGCACAAAAATGGGGAGTCTATGGATATTGAAGATGTTGATATGCTTCCCGACTCCAATTTAAAAGAATTACTTTCGAGTCAATCCATTCAAAGTTTATTGGCGATACCTTTAATGCATCAGCATAATTGCCTTGGTTTTGTGGGTTTTGATAGTGTAAAACAGCAGTATTCTTATACTGAAAAGGAAAAACAACTCCTTACATTATTTGCGCAAATGCTTGTTAATGTTAGTTTACGCACAAAAACACAAACTGAACTTGACGTAGCAAAACAGAAATTAGAAAGTGTTTTTAACGAAATTGATGATGTAGTTTGGTCCTCAAAACTACCTAACTATGAATTACTTTATATAACTCCATCTGCTGAAAAATTATATGGTTATCCCCTCAACGATTTTGCTACAGATACCCAATTATGGCAAAAAGTAATTCATCCCGATGATGCTTTTATCATTTCAGAGATCTATGAAGAACTACAAAAAAATGGTTTTTTTGAAAAAGAATACCGAATTGAAACGAAATCAAAACGTCTAAAATGGGTTAAAAACCGATCAAAAATCATTAAGGATAAAGATGGAAATCCAATTCGGGTCGATGGAATTATTAGCGACATAACCAAAATGAAGCAGTTTGAACAAGAAAATATCCAGGCTAGAGAATTAGCGGAAACAGCCAATCAAGCAAAATCCGCTTTTTTAGCTAATATGAGTCATGAAATTCGGACACCATTAAATGGCGTTATAGGATTTACAGAGTTATTAGTAAATACGAGCTTGAGCACCGATCAAAAAATGTATGTGGAAAACACCATAACTTCTGCAAATACACTAATGGGAATCATTAACGATATCCTAGATTTGTCAAAAATTGAATCTGGTAGATTTGAACTAGACATGGTTAAAACGGACATAATTGAAGTTATAGAACAAACCGCTGATATTGTTAAATTTAATACCGCAAAAAAAGGCATTGAACTCTTGATGAATGTTTCAACAAATGTGCCGAGATATGTATTTGTTGATCCCGTTCGTTTGAAACAAATTTTGGTAAATCTCTTGAGTAATGCGGTCAAATTTACTAGCAAAGGTGAAATTGAGATTTCTTTAACCCATAAACCATCTACAAATAAGTTTACTTTTTCTGTTAGAGACACTGGAATTGGAATTTCAGAGGAAGATCAAAAAAAGCTGTTCAAAGTTTTTGCTCAAGCTGATGCTTCCATCACTAGAAAATTTGGGGGAACAGGCTTAGGATTAGTAATTTCCAACTTATTAGCCGAAAAAATGGGGAGTCACATTCATTTGCAAAGTGAATATGGAAATGGAAGTGAATTCAGTTTTGAATTAGAATTGGAATTTGAAAATTCTCCTAAATATGAACTCTCAACTATCCATTCGATAAAAAGAGTACTCATTATTGATGATAATGAAAACAATAGAATCATTTTAAAGCACACACTTGCTCAATGGGGGATCGAAAGTGAACAAGCAGAAAATGGTTTTGCGGCCTTAAAACATCTTGAAGAAAAACGGGATTACGATGTTATTCTTATTGATTATCAAATGCCTGTTTTTACAGGAATTGAAACCGTTAAAATGATTCGTTCAAAATTAAATATTTCTGAAACGGAAAGACCTGTTATTCTTTTACATAGTTCATCTGACGATGCAAAGATTATTCAAGAGTGTAAGGAATTATCTATTCAATTTAAATTGGTTAAACCTATAAAGGCCAAAGATTTATATTCGATTTTAGCAAAAATTGCTCAAATAAATGAAACCGACTTAAAAAATGAGCCTAAACCGAATACCACGCACGCAGATTTACAGTTTAATGATAAGATAGACCTCTGTGTACTCATCGTTGATGATGTACAAATGAATATGGTTCTTACCAAAAAAATTGTAAGTAATTTATTACCTAATGCAACCATTCTAGAATCTATTAATGGTGAAATTGCCGTAAAAATGTATAAAGAGCAGCAACCGAAACTGGTTTTAATGGATATTCAAATGCCCGTTAAAGATGGATTTACAGCAACAAAAGAAATTCGAACTTTTGAACAATTACACCATATTAAACCAGTTCCAATTATTGCACTCACAGCGGGAGTTGTTTTAGGTGAACGGGAGAAGTGTATCGAGTATGGAATGGATAACTATATTAGTAAACCAATTGATATTAAGATGTTAACCGGAATTATTCACTCTTATTTATCTGAAATTCAAAACTAAAATTTTACTTTAAAGTGCGGCTTAACTTAATTGATGCAAAAGAAACTATTAGTCTGAATGACAATTCGGGCTATAAAATTTCCTTGGTTTTTTTATTGCTTTTACTCCGATTTGAACAGGTTTACTGGTTTACTTCAAAATCTGTTTCTACGTTTTGAATCCCTTTGTTTGAACATCTTAACCCAAGATTTTAAATACTTGTAGAAGATGAATCACCACGCTATGCTTAAACAAATTATCCAAGTTCATCTAGATTCATCAAGCTACAATCAGGTGTAAATCTTTACCAATCTAAAATCAGAATTGTTAGTACTTTTCTAAATTTTAGACTTTCTACTTGTACTTTTATAAAAATTTCAACTAAAATAATAAAAACAAGTATTTATCGAAGTTAAGATAGATTTTTCAATCCAATTCGTGTATTCATTTCTAGGACATCTGGGTTCAAACAATCTCAGTCATCCAATCATTTTCATTTATCCCCTAAAAAAACGAATTCATCGAGTAAAATCCGAATCAGCGATAATCCTTCTCTACCTTTAGCGTGAATCAAAAAAATACACGCTATGAAAATTTCCTTTATCTCCTGCGCAAACTTACAATGTGGAATCGGCCGCTATTCTGAAGAGCTTTCTCAAGCTTTAGTAACATTGGGACATGAAGTGAACGGGTTCAGAAAAGAAGGCGAAAACGACTTATTTAAAACCTATCCTTATCGCTCTCTCAAACAATTACGCCATTATGTTGCGCCTTATTATTTGCAAAAAGCCATTAAAAATGAACAAACAACTATACTACAAGCCGATTATGTTGATGCAGCTTTTGCGGTAAACAAACAACTCTTAGAAAAACAGCCCGCACGTTTATTTACAACGGTTCACGATGCTATTCCTTTTCTTTTTCCACAATCAAAAGCATCTTTTTTGATGTACAAACATCAACTTAAAAAAGCAGCTGAATTAAGCGAAAAGTTAATTGTTGTTTCAAAAAAATCGAAACAAGATTTAATTGAACAAGCCGGAATTTCACCTGAAAAAATTAAAGTGGTTTACAATGGCATTAATCACGACATGTTTTATGCAGATCCGGTAAAAGTTAAAAATGACGTGTTTACTATTCGCTACATCGGTGGGTTGGGTGGATACAAAAACGTTGAATCTATTATTCACATGGCAAAATTACTTCAAGATTGGAACATTCCTGTCCGCATCGAAATTGGCGGCGGCCATCCTGAAAGCACCGGACTTTCACAATTAAGCGAATCTCTTGGTTTAAAAAATGTTTTTTTCCGTGGATTTATTCCAAATTCAGCATTGAGATCCTTTTTAGCTACCGCTGATTTATTTGTTTATGCTTCGTTGTACGAAGGTTTTGGTTTTCCACCCTTAGAAGCAATGGCCTGTGGAACTGCTACGATTTCTTCAAACAGAGGATCATTAGAAGAAGTGTTAAAATGGGGCGCTATGGTAACCGAACCAACTCCAAAACATTTAGCTGAGGCGGTTAGGGAAGTTTTTTATAAGCCACAAACAAAAGCCTCACTCGAAAATCGCGCAGTGCAAGTTGCTAAACAATACACTTGGGAAAATGCAGCAAAAGCAATGACCGAACTATACGAGCAAAATCAATTCACTACTCTTAGAAAGTCATCTTAATATGAAACGCACGCTTTTTTGGTCTGGACTTAGTTTTGCATCAGAATTTCTTGTTGGATTTATTTCATTGAGCTGGATAAGCAGAATGTATTCAACGGAAGAATTAGGTGCTTGGGTCTTATTTATCACTTTCCTATTTCTTGGCACAAAAATGCGTGAAGGCATGGTTCAAAATGCTTTAGTAAAGTTTTCTCAAACGGATGAGGCAAAATTCAAAGAAGAAACGTTTGGTAGAGGTTTTATTTTTAGTTTGAGTTTGGAAATCCTTTTCTCTTCGATTGCTCTTCTTTTTGGAATTTTTCTTCCTGATGGATTATTGAGTTCATTGCTTTTGTTTTACGGGGCTATGGCAATTCCTCAAATGTTGTTCAGATACAGCCAACTTGTGCTTCAATCTGAAGTTAGAACCCAAGAAATGGCTTACGCAAATGTAACTCTTATCCTTTTGATGTTAAGTGTTATTGGTTTGTCGTTATTGTTCGCTATTTCATTTCAACATCTACCTTTTGTTCTTGGAATTCCATTTTTTATCAGCGCAATTATTAATTATAGCTTGCGAATTTCTGCTAAAAACTGGTTTTCTAAACGTGATTCTGAATTCCCAATTGCAGCTTTTTTGAGTTATATCAAAAGTGGGTTTATTCGTGAAGGTGTTGGAACACTGTCTTCAAGAGCTTATTTATTTATGAGTGCCTGGATGGGTGGTTTACAATCTTCTGCCTTTGTTGGAATTGCAAGTAGATACACGAATTTGATTTATCTGCCAAATTCTGCGTATCAAAGTGTGTTGTACCCAAAAGCTTGTCAAGCTTACACTAAAACGGATTTACGAGGAATTGAGACTTTTTATAGAAAATCTTTAGCTCAAGAGTTTCTTGCTTTTATTCCGTTCTCGATTGCCTTAATTATTGGTTCTTACTTTCTTATACCAATAATTCACGGCGAAGCCTATATGGCATCTGTTCCTTTTCTTGCAGTTCTTGTTCTTCACGGCGCATTTATTTCTCCAATTGGACACGCTTTTGGAAGTATAATGCATGTTCTAGAAAAACCAGAATCAGTTACAGTTTTAGTTACGTATATGAGTTTGTTAAATCTTATTACTACTATCGGTTTTAGTTTTATATGGGGAGTTTGGGGAAGTGTTTTAGCCCCAATTTTCACCGATATTATTGGCCTATTTGTAATGCATTCTTTCTTAAAAAAAGCTGGCATTAACGGATTAATAGGCAGTTATTTCTCCATCAAACAAGAATTTAACTTACTCATTGCTCACGCTTAATATGGCTATTATGAATTCTATTATCTCTGTTGTTTTACCAACTTTTAACCGCGCAGAATTGCTTCAAAAACAGTTAAATGCCTTATCAAATCAGACCTTAGAATCACATTTGTACGAAATTGTTGTTGTAAACGATGGATCATCTGATGCTACATTTGAACTGTTAAACGAATGGAAAGCTAACTATTCAAATAGAGTAGTTCTTCATCTCGAAAATGGAGGTCCAGCAAAAGCTAGAAATTCGGGTGTTGCAGCTGCCAAAGGTGAATATATCGCGTTTACCGACGATGATTGTATCGTTGCAGCAGATTGGTTATATGAAATCTATATCGCTTTTCTAAAATATCCTGTTATCGCTTTACAAGGGCGCACTACTACCGATCGCGCCAATCGTACTCCTCTTACACATCAAATTGAAAATCTTAGCTTTCGTAGTTTAACAGTTACATGCAATGCAGCTATAAAAAAATCAGCTTTTGAACAAGCAGGTGGATTTTCAACCGAATTTGCCTTTGCACACAACGAAGACACTGAACTCAGCTGGAAATTGAATGAAATTGGCTTAACAGAGTTTATCCCAAGTATGCATGTGTTTCATCCTTCAATTTTGAAATCGTTTACAAGTCAGGTAATACGGATGAGATTATTAGCGAGTGAATTCACTTTATATCGTTTGCAACCCGAAGCATACCATCGATATAGAAATCACGGACCTTGGCAAACGATTTTTCTAGAAGTTGGTGTTTATCACTTTCTCAGAAATATTAAATTCTCCTTGGGATTCTATAATAAACCTAAACAATTATTTATTGGATTAGGTTTGCAGTTTATCTCTCAACTTTATTTATTGAGCCTGATTCCTTATTTCATAAAAGCATCAAAAGAGGTTTAGTAAAATGACGGAATTAAGCAAAGATTTTATGATTAGTAACATTGAAGCAAAAAAAACTACACAAGTACTTGAACATTCAACTCTCCCAGTAGTTTTTCAAGCTCTTCCAAAATGGGATTCTGATTATGCGTCTACTTCTCTTACAATCGCACAACTATTATCTAAAAAAAGAGCCGTTTTTTATATCGAACATCCTTTTTCTGTAGTTGATGCGATTAAAAAATCTAATCGTTCGAGTTTAAGTAAACGTTCTGGCTCAACAAGTCAACCATTTACTGAATTCCCAAACTTTACCGTTATTCATCCACCTCTCATATTTCCTTTCAATTCTTTACCCAATTCAACAATGTATAACTCATTGATGAATAAATACTTAAAGAAACTATGGAAGCATGTAGACTCTGTTCTAATTGAAAATCAGTTTGATTCTTTTATTTATGTGAATTCGTTTGATCCAAATTTTGGCGAAATTCAAACTCAATTAAGCTGCAAAAAGAAAATTTATCATTGCGTTGATTGGATTGGCGGCGAAGAATATATTGCCAAACATGG
>Ga0210026_1000481_pt1 | contig 46044 bp, 38 predicted proteins | sample CryGeymeta201509_FD_183977 | JGI IMG/M metagenome (GOLD analysis project Ga0210026, IMG submission 183977) | Groundwater microbial communities from Crystal Geyser aquifers in Utah, USA - Crystal Geyser metaG 2015-09 (SPAdes) (version 2) | ecosystem: Environmental > Aquatic > Deep subsurface >...
TGTGCGTTGGGGCCGACAAAGGTGCGGTCCGTCTTCTTGATCGCAAGCTGCGGGATTCCCGCAATCATCGAGGCGCAATCCAGCGAATCACCCTCGGCCAGTGACCGGACGCGAGAGTGAAGCGTTTCGCCACCCTTCAGGTTACGAGTCAGTTCGACAAGAATCTTGTCGGCACCGCCGTCGTAGCTAAGTTTTGAGCCAAGAACAACGTTTGAATCGTCGTTGCCCGAATCGTCACAAGCCATAAGGCCTAGCGCAAAAATTACTCCCAACCATTTCAACCGATTCACTCAGCCTCCTCAAGGTTCCGCAAGCGCGGACCGTACACGTTCTCGATCGCTAAATGCTTATAAACTTACATTAAAATACAACTGCAGACCAATTATCTACAGAGTCACGTTCCCAAAGCCATTGCATTTCGTCGCTTATCTAGCGAAAAAACTGCAAACACTCAAATCCATACATCAAAAAGGGAACGCATCCCTACAACTGCTCGATTCATGCCAACTTTAACGATCGGCGAGAAAAACACGGACGGCCCGCGCGGGCTATAAGGCGCTGAACCATGTCCGCCTAACGCGAATTTTGCGAAACCCATAAAGTGGCAACTTCTCTTGCCGGTCAATTGGAAGATCCTCTTGCCTGATCGGACTCGTCGAATTCTGCCCAGTCATGATATTTCGGTCGCATGAAAATCCAGTCTTTACATATCTATCCCATCAAATCGGTAGCCGCGGTCAACGTGTCCTCGCTCATCTGCGCGGAGCGCGGCTTTGAGGGCGATCGACGCTACATGATCGTCGATCCCGACGGCGAATTCCTGACTCAACGCACAGTGCCAGAGCTCGGGCTGATTCACGCCCAACTTACTCAAGGCGGTCTGGCATTGACGGCCAATGACCGGGAGATCCTGGTTGGGACGTCATCCGGCACGACCATGAAGGTTCAGGTTTGGAGTTCGAACGTCGATGCTGTCCTGGTCGCTCCTTCCGTCGATGCGTGGATATCCGACGTGATTGGACAGCCCGCGCATCTGGTCGCGATGCCCGAGTCTGTGGTGCGTTTGATCGACCCGGAGGCAGGCCATGTGGAGGTCAGTTTTGCCGATGGCTACCCCTATCTGGTGGCCAATACCGCTTCACTCGACGACCTCAACGATCGCATTCCGGGACACCCGATTTCGATGGCGGCTTTTCGTCCCAATTTTGTGGTGAGTGGCGCCCAGGCATGGGCCGAGGACACTTGGAAACGACTTCGTGTGGGCGACGCAGAATTCGAAGTTGTTTCACCTTCGGAGCGATGCAAAATCACGACCTTAGATCCCAGCGACCCACGGAAGGTTCGCAAAGATCAAGAGCCGCTGCGTACGTTAGCCAAGTTCCGCCGACACGGTGACGGAGTGATCTTTGCGTCGAACGCGATCTGCCTGACTCCCGGAGTCACGATCACGGTGGGCGACGTGGTGGAGCTGCTAGATTAGCTCAAGACGCTGGCTGGCTAGCTTGTACATGTTCTTTTTTCTTTTGTTCTTTTTTAGACTGTTCTTTTAAAGGGGCCTGATTCACGGGTGCCGGTGGAACGGGTGCCGGTGGAACGGGTGCCGGTAAACAAGGCACCGGCCGCGTACCTTTTAAAGTTTTATATAATCTCGAATGGCCTCAGCCGCCCAATCCATGCCTGCGCGGATCGTCGCGGCGTCCCGCATATCTTCGTGAACGGCCAGCCAAACGGGCATCTTGGGGATCTTCAGGTCCAGCTCGACTTCCACCAGGGCAGGGTATTTTGCGGCATGGGGTTTCTGCAGAATCGCCAAACCTACTGCGGCTTGCACGGCAGCCATCTGAGCGGGCAACGAATCTGTGCAGAACCGGAAGACCTCGGCGGTCAGTCGCGGATCCAAGACCACCAAACCTGCGCCTGCAGGTCCGCGAGAATCAAAGCCAATCAGGGTGTGGCTCAACGCTTCATCCACGGTTTTTGGGAGGCCATGGGTTTGCGCGTATTTATGCGACGCATATAGGCCAAGCGGAACATCTGCCACATGTTTCACCACAAGGTCTTCCTGAACCGGCCGATACAGGCGAACCGCTAAATCAGCGTCTCCTCGCCGCAAATCACTCGAGAGATTATTGAGGACAAATTCGACCTTCAACTTTGGATGAAGGCTGTAGAGCTGCGGAAGCGCTGGAATCAAGGCCTCGATCCCGATGTATTCCGACGTCGTCAGACGCAGTGTTCCCGCGACTTCATTTGTGGCACGCGCCACGCGCTCCATCCCCTGCATCGCGTTCACCACACGGCGGGCGGGCTCAATGATCGCGGCTCCCTCCGGGGTGAGGCGGACTCCGCGGGCATGCCTCACAAAAAGCTGAAACCCCAAGTCTTCCTCAAGGTCAGCGACCAAGCGGCTCAGGGTGGGTTGCGTCATCTGCAGTGTTTGAGCCGCTTTCATGAACGACCCAAGATCAGCGATGGCGACAAGATGTTCGGCATATCGTGCGACTTTAGACATACGCAGATGCATAGCTCACATTCTAAAATCGGTCTACATATTCAGTCTAAGCATGGATAGATTCTGAGGGTCACGGCACACAAACCCATAGGAAACACCATGATGACCTCGATGCTTCTGTCTTCTCTTTTGATCGCGACCGCACCAGCCACAACACCCAATCCACTTCGATTGGACATCGAAATCGACCCCATCGCGTATGCGCTGGATGGGTTCTCGCTTCATGTCGGAATGGGGAACGGCCGATACAGGCTGGACCTTGGCGCTTTTGGCCTGCAATTGCCCGAAGCCATTCATGGGCAAGAGGACTTCCAGTCATCGTTTGCCGGTTACGGTGCCAAATTCGACGTGTTTTTGAACGACGATGGCTGGGGACCATTCATGGGGGTCGAAGGTGGTTTCACAACCATGACCATCGTGGACACCTTGTCTTCGCAATCCGCTGAAGACCGCGCACTTAGTGGAGGTGTGCGGGCAGGCTGGCGGATTCAGCTTCCCGCAGACTTCTACGTTACGCCTTGGGTTGGTGTTGGTTATCGCTTCAGCGAAGACCATGAAATCGCAGGTCGAACCTATGAAAACAACCCGATAACCGTCTTTCCAACCATCCATCTGGGGCATCGTTTCTGACAATTCCAAAGATAGACCGATTACGGCCCAAGCCTCGCCACACCCCCTAAATTAGACAATCCTTTCAGGCTCAAGGCTCGACCTTCACGTCCGACTCCAACCCTCATATTCGCGTCGCCGGCAGCGGCAACCCAACCTTCGATAGTAATAGTTTCACAGCGACAGGCGCGGGCGTCGGAATCTCTGACGGATTTGTGATTTCTGGAGCCGTCTCACCCACAATCACAAACAACAATTTCGAAGATTTGCGGCGAGCCATCTGGATCGACAACGGCGCGACGCCCACGCTCTTAAACAACACGTTCACCAATAACGTCGCGGATTCGTATTCATAAATGCAGGCGAATTACTTGATTCGATTCGGTCTTTAGCCCCTAATGGACGCATCTGCTCCACTTTTCTTTAGGTCTGCAAAAATGAAGACTTCCGCTTTGATGATGGTTGTTCTGCTTGGGTTTGGCTGTGGCGACGATGAAAAAAAGAGCAACACCAACCCCAATAATGTGACCAACAACTCGACAAATAACGGCACCAACACAATCGACATCTCGGACTACGACCAGTCTTGTGAGTTCGACTCAAACTGCGTGTTGGTCAACCTCGAGCCGTGTGGTTGTTCCTGCGCCAGCAAGGCCATAAACACCAGCGACGAAGCGGCCTACAACACTGCCGTCCAGGCAATCACGTGTGAAGAGCCTGGACCTCTTTGTGATCCGTTTTGCGAAGAACGACTGCCCGCGTGCGCGGAATCCGAGTGTTACGCCCGTACGCCTCAGATTATTACGGCCGATGATTTCGATAAGTCGTGCGAAAGCGCAGAGGACTGCATGTTCATTGCCACGGGGGAGATTTGCAGCGCTTGCCAATGTGCCACCGAGCCGGTGAATCGCGTGGATTATGAAGCCAAACGCCCAGGATTGTCTTGGTGTAGACCTGATTCATCGTTGTGTTCGTGTCCAAACATTCTACCCATCGCCTGCAACAACGGTATCTGCGGGGTCTCCGAGTGATCTGATTTCACGTACAGTCCGGTGAAGAACTTGATTCGACTAGGCATTTGGGCCTTAACGGAAGTACTTGCTTCCATTTTTTTTGAAGGTCTTGTGATGAAAATATCTGCTGTGATGATGGTTATTCTGTTGACCCTTGGCTGTGGAGATGATGGAAAAAAAAGCTCCACCAACCCCAATAATGTGACCAACAACTCGACCAACAACACCACAAATAATGGCACCACGGTCAACATTTCAGACTACGACCAGACTTGTGAGTTTGACACCAACTGCGCGCTCGTCAGTCCTGCACCTTGCGGTTGTTCGTGCCCGAACACCGGCATCAACACAGACGATGAATCGGCATTTAACGCGGCAATCGCGGCAATCACATGCGCCCCTGATGCTCCAGCATGTGCTGCAGACTGCCAAGAGCTCCTGCCATCATGTTGGGAGTCGACATGTTACGCCCGATCTCCGCAGGTTGTGACGGCCGACGACTACGATACTTCGTGCGAGACCGCTGACGACTGCATGTACATTGCGACCGGCGAGGTCTGTAGCGATTGCCAGTGCGCCGCGACAGCTGTGAATCGTGCGGATTATGAAGCCAATCCGCCGGCTCCTGCCGAATGCACTCCCGGTCCGTCAGTCTGTGATTGTGCCGCGCCGCCGGCCATCGGCTGCAATAACGGTGTCTGCGGTTTCGCTGAGTTCTAAACACCAAATTCGTCCGCAAAACCACTGCTCATGGCCTCAATTCGATTTCCGTGTGTCGCAAAGCAAATTTTGCGATAATGCGTCTTCGAATGTTTGGTTGAACTTTTTTGATGGTTTTTAAAATGACTCGATTATTTGGTTTCTTTCTGGTGGTAGTTTTGGTGGGCGCTTGTGGAGACGAGCCGTCCAAGAAAAAGGGAAGCACATCAAATAACACCAGCAACAACTCAAATAATATCAACAACATCCCAGATGTTGGTGACATGGGGACTGAGTCAGACCAAGACCTCCCAGATGAAGGTCTCCCGGACCTTCCTCCTGACGAAGATCCAGACAATGACGGCCGGCCCAATATCAACGACAACTGTCCGAACATTGCCAACCCGACTCAGGCCGACGCGGATTTCGATGGGGTTGGAGACGCTTGCGATAACTGCGTTCCGATCGCAAACCGCAACCAGCAAGACGCCAATACAAACGGCGTCGGAGACGCCTGCGAAGAACCTACCTACGACGTCACGCGTGACAGCGATAATGATGGCATTCCAGATATCAACGACAAGTGTCCGCTGGCCGCAGGCAGCGCAGATCAAGACAACGACGGCATCCCGGACGTCTGCGACAACTGCCCGACCATCAGCAATCCGACACAGAAGGACGCCAACACAAACGCGATCGGCGATGCGTGCGATGCCCTGCCTTCAGGCATGGAGTGCCCACGCGCAATCACTTCGCTCGAACCCGCGCTTCAAATCATTATGGACGGCTCCGGTTCGATGAGTGTTCCAATGGCGGCCGATACACTCACTCGAATACAAGTTCAACAGCAGGGTATAAATGCCGTGGCGGCTCGGCTGGCCGCCGAATTTGTGGTGGGAGCCACGGTGTTCGGCAACTCAAACGGCACGTGCACCATCCCAACCCTGCTTCCAATGCAAAAATGGTCCGCGACCCAGATTCAGGCGATCATTCCAGTCAATGCAACCGGTGGTTCCGAATCATCGGCAGGTCTTCAAGACGCGGCGAATCGTTTTGTGTCTCCCAACGACCCGTCATTTGCGATGCGGGACCGCCATGTCTTGCTGATTGCGGACAGTACGGCGAACACCTGTACGCCTCCCGATGACGCCACTGCGGCGCGAGCGCTGGCACAAAGCACCGGGGCAAAAGTGCATATCATCGCCATGGAGGGTGGCTCCGGTAACATCCTTCCCAACGCTGCACAGGACGGGACCTACGCCTTGGTCAACAATGCGCAGGCCTTCTACGCCGCACTTAGCAATGCCCTCAATAATATGGGCTCATGCTCACTCGCCCTTTCCGCAGCTCCAGAGGATCCGCAGCTTTTATGGGTTTCACGCAACGGCACACCGCTGGATCGAGCGGCCTATTCTTACGACCCCCAAACCCAGGCCATCAAGCTGTCCCAAGCGGCATGCGATCAGGGGATGCAGGGCCTGACACTCTTTGCTGGATGCGCGGCCGTATGCACGGTTGCCACCGAGATCTGCGACTACAAAGATAATAATTGTGATGGCACCGTCGACGAAGGCTGCGGCGTTTGCACCAACGAGGTCTGCAATAATAAAGACGACGATTGTGACGGTGAGATCGACGAAGGCTGCTAGCCGAAGTGGCCGATCTCGTCGGGAGTGGCGAGCTCTAAGCCACCGGGAATCGGGGGCCCTTTGAGGCCCGCCAGCTCGAGCATCGGAATCACCCTGCGCAAATCCATCACGGTCCCAAGGACCAGAAGATCACGCGGATCAATCCACCGAAAGTCGATGCACTCGCGCGGCCGTAATCGCACAGTCTGATTGGGGGAATTGAGCGAACAGAGGATATAATGCGAGGTCTCAAACCTCGCGATCAGATGCTTGACTGAGACGCGCAAACCGGTCTCTTCAAACGCTTCGCGAACACACGCAACTTCTGGCCACTCGTTCTTCCAGATTGTGCCCCCGGGTGGGCACCACTGCCCACCTCGACCGACATCGAAGGAACGACGAACAAATAGAATTTTGTTGTCGTGTTCGATGATCGCCCACGCAGAACTCATGACTCTTTCCTTGACGTTTCGCCCTATCCACGCCCTACGATGACATTCAACGTGCCATGGTGCAAAGCCCAATGATGCCGTCTCAAGCCATAATCCTATTTTTGTCTCTTTTGGCCTCGGGCTGTTTGGCTGATTTGCGGTCCAACGACCTCGTTGTCGATGGTATCGCCCCCGCACAGGTGACCCTCGCACGCGCCTCGATGAAACGCATGTTGACCGCCCACGGCGGGCTTGAACGGTGGAAGAACCATCGGGTGGCCGAGGTCGGCTATACCGACACCTGGTTTCGGCCCCTCGAACAAGCCGTGTCGATGCCCTACCCGGAAAATGGGCAGCGAATTTCACAGACAATCTTGCTCGGAGCCAACGCATCCCGATGGACCTTCGTTGGAGGCCCATGGGACGGCCTTGAGTGGGGCATTCAGCGATGGGCGACCTACACCGCAAAGAACGGAAAAATAGCCTTCGAGCCTGACTCCGACATCAAATTCTGGCTTCCCACCAACGCCTATTTTTTTGAGGCTCCCTTTCGGCTGGGCGAAGCAAATGTCATGGCCCATATGGGCACTGCGCATATCGACGGTCAGACCTTAGACATGGTCTTCCTGACGTGGGGACAGGCCGAACCGCAGAGCAACGTGGATCAATATGTGGCGTTCATCGATCGACAAAGCGGGCGCCTGACCTACCTGCAGTACACCATTCGCGACATCTTCCGGACCTTGATCGGTGTGATGCATTATTCCGACTACAAAGAAGTCGACGGCATCTGGGTGGCCCACAGGATGACAGTCGTCACCGAACCCGGCGGCCCACCGGCGCTTCACGAGTATCGTATTCAAGATTTGGCCTTTGGAGGCGATGTCCCCCAAGAAAAACTGATTCCAGATCCGAATAAAGCGGGTCGTAAATGAAGTTTTAGCGTAGGAACTTGCAAACACGACGTAGGCCCCCTAACGATACGCACGTGTGCTTAACAACATTCTTGGGAAGATCCATGCGTTCGCTCCTGGTTTTGATCGTCGTATCCTGCGGTTGCACCGCAACACCAGCGCCGATCCCTGACGACTCGGGCCCTGCCCCAGTTCAAGAGATGCCAAGACTCTTCGCCGAGTTAGAACAGAAAGTACCGTTCATTCTCGACCTCACGGCACCGCCTGACCTCTTTGAGCTGAGAGACATCCGGCTTCCAGATTCCGTGGGAACCTGCGAGCTCGAGACGCTTGCGACCGATCCTACCGCCGAAAATGCGCTCGGGAATTACAACCACAGCTACGTTGAAACCTACGACCAACGAAATTGCCCGGTCTACCAATCGGCGACTCGGTCAGACGAAAAGGGACAACTCACCCTTACGGTAGATGGCATGTATGGCGAATGGCGCCGCACCATGTGGTCTTCCGAGGCGCGCATCGGCCAAAGTGGCGGATACACCTCGGGAGAATGGGTCGACACCCCCATGGCCGAGCTCAAAGACGAAGCGCAACCCCTGCAGGAATTCGACGACCAGGGGCGGCTCATCAAGGAAACCTCGACCTATGACGGTGTTCGTCATGTCAGCGCATACGACTACGACGCCCAGGGACGCGTACTCGCTGTTTGGCAGGACTCAGGCTCAGGCCTTCGCCGCACTGAAGCTTACGGTTACGGAGATTATGGCGTCGAACTCGTCCAGTATTTCGAAGGCCAGGGGCGGCTCGCACGCGAAACGCGTTACCTGTACGACGAAGCAGGCATGCTTCGCGTCACGACCATGCGCTCCATACTCGTGACAACGGGTTTTCCGGCCTACACCCGCGAAGAATACGACGAAACAGGCAATCCGATTTCATCGACGACAGACCAAGACGGTGACGGCAACGTCGACGCTGAATGGCGGCAGGAATTCAGCGATACAGGCATGACCTATCGTCGTGACAGGTACACTTATAGTGGGGTCGAGTACGTCACGGAGTGGTCGGGCACCTACGATTCACAAGGCCGACTGACTCGCTCTCAATCAACCCAGAAGAATAACGGCAAGATCGAGCGACTTGAACTCACGATCGGCAGAATCGACCAAGACGGGAACTGGCGAAATGCCCGGCTGACCAAAGACCAGGGCGGGATTTATGGGGATATGGATGTGTCGAATGACGACCATTTCCTGTTCTCGTGTCAGCTTGATCTAAAGCAGGAAAAACCAGTCTGCTCGTCGATCACGGCTCAGCTTTACGACAAAGACAATAACCCCACGCAATACTGCACACAGGGCGAAGGACTGAACTCCTGCCAACGCTATATTTATGGGAAAAGCGGGTACGTCCTGACCGAATTGATGGACGAAGACAACGACGGTATCGCCGATCGGCGATCGGAATACCGCTACGATGCCGACTATACTCTGCGACTTATCGCCTACTTGACGCCAAGTCGTTGGGCGCAGATCAAAGAGTCCACCCCTCCTGCCATGACCTCCCCCGAAATCGACGACTGAACGCCCTGACTTGCCGGAGCACCTAGGCTCTTGCGCGTTTCAATCGGTTCCCGCACACTTAGCCCTCAATCATGGGCGTAAAATGAACATCTCGCTCCCGCAAATCGGCGAGCTATTCGAGTCTCGTTACCGCATCGACGCGGAAATCGGCGAGGGTGGTTTTTCGCGCGTTTTTCGCGCGACAGACCAGTCCGATGGACGGATTGTTGCGCTCAAAGTCTTGGTTCCAGCGGTCATCAATAATGGGACCGAAGCCCCGACATATCAGGGTGATATCGCCGAACGCTTCTTGCGAGAAGCACGTGTTCTCCAGAATATTCAGGAAGGCCACACGATCCAACTTCTGAACCACGGGAACACGCCGGAAGGCACGCTCTACATGGTTTTCGAATTCGTCGACGGTAAAAGTCTCTTTGAGACCATTCGCGACGAAGGCGCATTGCCGGCCGACTTGGTCGCAGACGTACTCTCCCAGATCCTGCAAACACTTCAGGCCGCGCATTCCCAAGGTATTCTGCATCGCGACATCAAACCCAATAACTTGATGATCACGTTGTCACGCCAGGTCAAAGTGCTCGATTTCGGCATCGCAAAGGCGTTTGCCGATGCCTCGCCAGGCAACGATCTTACCGGGGTCGGCATGCTGGTGGGCACTCCGCGCTACATGGCTCCTGAACAACTCAAGGGTCACCAAATGGGGCCTGCAGCGGATCTCTACTCGCTGGGGGTTGTTGCGGTTGAGATGTTGACGGGCAAAAAGGCGATGCGCGGCAAAGACCGCATGGACATCATTCAGCAACAATTGATGCCCCAATCGATCAAAGTGCCGGTCGAACTCGATATCCCCTACCACCTTCGAGAAATCGTCGATCGCATGCTGCAAAAAGACCTGCGTGTGCGTTACGCCAGCGCGGCCGCTGTGTTGCGTGATCTACAGTTCTGGAACCAAGAGGCCCCCCAGAGTGACGATACGGTTCTTGGAAACGTTGATATGGAGCTGCTGCGCAGCCCATCAGGTGATGCAACGGTTTTGACCACCGTGAACACGGCCGAGCTTCAGCGAATTCAACAGGCTTCCACCAACGAAGACAGAACGGTCGCCACAACGGCTTCCAATTTTGCCGCAGCTTGGGGACCAAGCCCCAACACAGCAGCGACCGCACCGCCCATCGCCCTGGGGACCAATTTTGGGCCCGCGCCGGCGAGTTCTGCGTCGACGTCACAAATCATGCAGCAATTTGGCAGCGGACACTTTCCGCAGCCCCAGCAATCCGAACAATTTCCCCAACAATGGGGCACCGGACAGTTTCCGCAGCAGGCTCGACAGCAAGCACCAGCCGGATATGGATCGGGAAATTATCCAATTCAGGCCCCAGCGGCGAGCGATTACGGCAATATCTCCCCGAATCTGACGCAAAATCTTCCGACGGCTGGATTTTCACTGACTTCTCAGCAGAAAATTCTTCTGGCGGTCTCATTTTTTATTCCGGGCCTTGCTCACGTCATGTTTGGACAGACGAAGAAGGGGATTCTCATCTTCTTGGCAGTCCTCTTGACCGCAGGGATCCTGTACATCCTGTCCCTCGCCGTCGTTTTTGATGCGTATCTTGTTCTGCGCGCTCAGCAATATCGAGAAGTCGGAGAGTTTGAGATTCTGCCGGATTCGAAGTCTTTTTTTGCATAATGCGTAAATTTATCGCATACCCTATCGACGTTATTTTATTCCCAGTGTATCAATATTTTTCGGGATTTTCGGCCACGTGGCCGACAACTGACACAGGAGTCCCCCCATGAAAGTACTCGCTACGACACTATTGCTTGCTCTCCTTGCTATGACTGGCTGCGACAAAAAGGCTGACGCCGAAGTTGCTCCTGCTGAAGAAACGGCTCCAGCTGCTGAAGCTCCTGCCGAAGCACCTGCCGCTGAAGCTCCTGCTGCCGAAGAAGCACCAGCTGCTGCCGAGGCTCCTGCTGAAGAAGCACCTGCCGCTGAAGCTCCTGCTGAAGAAGCTCCTGCTGCCGAAGAAGCACCAGCAGCTGCAGAATAATCTGCAGGTTCGAAAAATCAGGGAACACACCTCGAAGGCGACATTTGGTCGCCTTTTTTTTTGTTCAGCGTCTTTCGGGCGACCTCGGGACCGCAAGTCTTGCACTCACGCTATCCGTGAAGTAGTTATGCCCTCCAGAGTGAATACCGACGAGGAACCATGCGCACAGATGTCGTGATGCCCCAGATGGGCGAGTCGCTTGTAGAAGCAACCTTGACACATTGGCTCAAGAAATTGGGCGATACGGTCGAACGTGATGAGCCTCTTTTCGAAATCACCACCGACAAGGTGGACGCCGAAGTCCCAAGTCCGGTGAACGGAACCTTGGTGGAAATCCTGGTCGAACCAGGCCAAACGGTTGATATCAACCATGTTGTGGCTGTGATTGACACCGCGGCTGGCGCCGTCGTCACCCAAGTCGCCACCGTTCCAGCAGCCGCAGCGCAAGACGTTGCCGTTGGAAAGGCCGTACCCACATCACACGTGCCCAAAGTATCAGCCGCCGCGGACGCGTCGGTTGACGATCTGCGACGAACAAAGTCCACCCCGCTGGTGCGACGCATCGCTGCGGAACACGGGATTCAGGACCTTTCGGGAATTGCCGGCTCGGGCATGTCTGGCCGTGTCACCAAGACCGATATCCTCTCGTTTATCGAGTCGGGTGCGCATAATAACGTCGTCCAAACCTCAAGACCTGCGGCAGCGGCCAAGAGCGGGCGAGAATACCAGCTTCCAGCGATCGAGATTGGACCTCGTGACCGCGTCGAAGTCTTAACGCCTCAGCGATTGGCCATTGCGCGTCATATGATTGCCAGCCGCGCAACCAGCGCACACGCGCAAACGGTTCATGAAGTCGACTTCACTGCCGTGGCGAAAGCCAAAAAGATTCTGACCCCAGAATTCGCCGAACGCGGCGTACGGCTGACCTACACAGCGTTCATCATCAAGGCAGCAGCCGAGGCTTTGGCTGCTTTCCCCATGGTGAACTCGAGCCTCGACGGCGATCACGTCGTTTATCGTGGCGACATCAACATCGCCATGGCCGTGGATGTGGGCGACAGCCTGATCGTCCCAGTCATCAAGAACGTGGACGAAATGAGCCTGCTTGGCGTGGCCCGTGCCATCACGGACGTGGCCGAACGTGCGCGAAGCAAACGGCTCAAACCCGATGAAGTGCGCGCAGGAACGTTCACGATCACCAATCCCGGCATCTTCGGATCCGAGTTCGGCGTGCCGATCATCAATCAGCCTCAAACCGCGATCCTGGCCACGGGCGCCATCAAAAAGCGCGTGGTTGTCGACCAGAAGACCGACGCGATCATGATCCGTCCAACCTCAATCTGGTGCATGTCATTTGACCATCGGGTGGTGGACGGCGCGACGGCCGACCGCTTCATGTTGAAGTTCCGCGAAGTCATCGAGAACTTTCAGGCCTGACGCCTGACCTGAGGCGCCCATGAAACTCCCTGCATTCGTTGAAAAAGCGACGCTTCATGGCGCGATGGCTTTGCCACCTGCGCTCTTTTTGCGAGCCTTTGGGCAACCGCCAGTGAACGACCGCCAGTCCTCGCTCGACCCACACGTTCACGTGTTGTTGTCGTTGATGCGCGCCACTCAACACCCAGAAATCCATACCCTTGGAGTCGAAGGCGCGCGCGAAGTCTACGACACTGGCACGACCATCATGGATGTTGCCCCTACCGATGACGTAATTCGGGTTCACACCACTCTGCAGACTGCCTCAGGTCCCCTCTACGCTCGCCGTTACACGACCCGTGCGGCTGAGACGGGACGTCCATGTATCGTCTTTTACCATGGCGGTGGCTTTGTTGTGGGCAGCGTTGAAGGTTATGACGGCGTCTGTTCATTGCTCGCGCACCGAAGCGGCGCCGACGTGGTCAGTGTCGAATACCGCATGGCGCCCGAAGAGCCATTCCCCCAGAGCATCGAAGACTCGGTCGCCGCCTACCGAGCAGTGCTCGATACATGTCATCAATGGGGCTGCGACCCATCCCGCGTGGCTCCCATGGGCGACTCCGCCGGAGCGAACCTCGCGATCAACGTGAGTCAGCGTCAGGTCTTGGACGGACAGACCTTGCCCGCCTGGCAAATTCTGCTCTACCCCCTCACCGATCATGGTGAAAAGCATGCCTCACGCGACATGTTTGCGGACGGCTTTTTCTTGACGATGAACGTGATGGATTGGTTCGCCCGAACCTATCTTGGGGCCGCACTCGATGCCGAAGATCACCACGATCCACGCGTGGTTCCGATGTATTTTTCGCACATGAAAGAAATGCCGCCCACCTACCTTGTAAGCGCAGGTTTCGACCCTCTGCGAGACGAGTGTGAACTTTACGTCAAATCGCTGAGCGAACACGGCGTGAAGGTGCATCATCGCGATGAAACCCACCTCATCCACGGATTCCTCACGATGGGCGGGATCATCCCCGCAGCCCGGCGCGCCATCGAAGGTATCGCCGACGAGATCCGAGCTCTCCTCTGATCGTTGCCTTTGGTCAAAGTTCTCAAGACTTCGCGACGAAAATAATTCCAACTCGCAGAACAGGCGAAAAAATCGCGCAGCATCTCGCATCACGAGAAGACGCGGCTTGGAATTTCATCAATAAAACCAACGCAAGACCCGACGGCACAGAGGTTGCTGTAGTCCTCTCTCCTTGATGCAGAGGTTGGATGAAAGTGTTTCGTACGTCGAAATTTATGATTCTGGTTGTGTTGCTTGCCTGCCAAAGCGTCCAAGCCGCCGAAGAGCGAGTCGATGTCGATGCCGCTTGGAGCCAATCCAGCAGCCTTGAGAGTTCCGGCGACTTCCTGAAGGCCGCAAATATCCTGCGCCCCGTCGCGGACACCTACGACCAGGACTTCCAGTCACAACTGCAAGTGGCATGGCTCTATTTTCAGGGCGGCGAGTACGAAGACGCGCTGGTTTATTATAGGCGCGCGGATGCGATCGCTGGCTCCCCAGCGCTGGCGCGATTGGGAATGGGCTGGTCGTTTTTACGACTCGAAAAAAGACCGCTCGCCCGCCAAGCGTTCACGGAATATCTGGATGCGAATCCCGACAATCCGCAATCCGCACCCGAAGGTCTAGCGCTGGCCCAAGACGCCCCGGCCCCCTGGGCCATCACCCTGACCGCCACTCCGGCGGAGGTACAGGAATACTACGACAACCCGCAGCGCGAGTCTGGTTTGGGGGCAGAACTCGCCATGCTCGCAACCTTCGGTAGGTTCTCGGTGAACGCGGCCTACGCGTATCGTCGTTTCGCACTTCCGGCCCGCGGAGCGTCTTCGGTTCAAGCATTGTCTGGGACCATGGAGGCCAATCGTTCGGGGATGACCCCAAATGACGCAGGCTTCAATGGCGCTACAGGCCTCACTGGTAGCGGGAACCGCGGCGCATCCACCTACAATGAACACAGCGTTTTTGGCTCGCTAGGCTTTGGCGGAGCTCGATTTGGAGCCTCCATCGACGGCGCTCTCGCGACCAGTACGCCCAAAATTTCGGATTGGGCAGCGGGCGGAACTCTGCGGCTTTCGGCAAGAAATCACCTCAGAGTGGGAGGCCTCTATGGAAAGGTCCAGGGATCCGAAATCATGCAGGGCAACGTCTCCTACGACATCTTGCTCTACGACTCGTGGTGGCTGACTCCGGCTGCTGTCGTTCAATTCCCAGACACAGACGTGATGGGAGCCGGAAAACTCGAATTTTCGTACCGAGGCCCTCTCACGGTTTTTGTTGCAGGTCGTTTTGGACGCACCTTCCACGAAGTCGACCCGAACGTACCCGCGATTTCCTCAAACGACGACGACGTGATTGGGGGAGCGGCCACCGGCATCAGCGCCCGGCTAGGCAACCTTTGGGGCGTAGGCACGACATTGGCCTGGGAACACTACGAATCACACACCAGCGGAGAATCCAGCGATGGATTCTTCGGAAAAGTTTTTTTAATCATGTATCTGGGAGGAGACCAAAAGTGAATCAACCACAAGAACGACTCAAGGACCTTGCCGTCAACGACTCAGGTTTCGTGTTCGACCCTTATTCAGGTGCGACCTTCAGCACGAACGCTGCCGGCCTAAAAATCTTGGCGGCCCTCAAAGACGGCGAGCCACGAGCCAACATTGCGACCATGTTGCGCGATACCTTCGAGGTGATTGAAGGTGAAAACGATATCGACCGAGATATCGATGAATTTGTTCAGCTTCTTAAGCGCAATTATGTCGTCGACTCCGATTTCACACTGGAATAACTTATGAAGCTGACCGTCGCCATTACGGGGATCAATGCCACCGATAATCCCGGGCCAGGAATCACGGTAGCGCGTGCGCTTCGTGCGCATCCGGACTTCAAGGGTCGGATCGTTGGTCTGGCCTACGACACCCTCGATCCCGGGATCTACGCTTCCGAAATGATCGATGACGTGTTCTTGATTCCTTACCCCTCTGCTGGAGTCGAAGCCCTTCAGGACCGACTGCGCTACATCAACGAACGCGTGCACCTCGACGTGATCCTGCCCACTCTCGACTCAGAGCTGCCCAATTTCATCGCGAGTGTGAAAGTCCTTGATGAACTTAAGATTGGGCATTTCATGCCAACTCAAGAACAGCTCGATCTGCGCTCCAAACAGCATCTTGTCGAGCTCGGAGAACGCGCCGACTTGCCTGTCCCCAAGACGAAAGTCGTCAACGATGTCTCCGAGATCTTTGAATTCAAGGACCTCAAATATCCCGTGTTTGTGAAAGGGGTGTTCTACGGAGCGATCCGAGCCACGAACATCAATGAGGCCGCAGCTGCATTCTATGCGACCGTCGCGAAATGGGGACTGCCGGTTTTGATCCAAGAAGCCACCCATGGCGATGAAATCGACGTCGTTGCGGTTGGTGACGGAAAAGGTGGACTCATCGGCGCAGTGGCGATGAAAAAGACTTTTTTAACCGACAAGGGCAAGGGTTGGGCAGGTATTGCCGTGCGTGACCCTCAGGCGCTCGACGCCACCCGAAGATTCGTCGAAGCGACAAAATGGCGTGGCCCCTTTGAACTTGAGGTCATGAAAGACGAGGCCACGGGCGAGATTAACGTACTCGAAATCAATCCCCGATTTCCTGCTTGGTGTTTCCTAAGCGCCGGGGCCGGGGCAAACCTGCCCTATGCCTGCACGCTGCTCGCCGCGGGGCAATCGGTGAACCCAGAAGACTACTCAACGTATGAGGCTGGCACGATGTTCGTAAGAATCGCGATCGACCAGATCGTGTCTCTCAAAGACTTTCAAGAAATAGCGACAACAGGTGAGCTGATCCGCACACTCGCCAAAAATCCGGAGCTCTGAAGATGTCCGAAAAACCAAAGTATGAGCGTCCGATTTTTGTGCGACACGAATTCGGCGCGATGAACAAATTTGGGCGAGTCCAATCGATGACGCCCTTGGAAGAAATCGCGGGCGTGCCGATCGATGAACTCGTCGAAACCTACGGCTCACCACTTTTTGTATTCTCCGAAAAAACCTTGATCGACCGCTACACGGCGTTGCATGACGCGCTCTCGTTGCGATGGCCCAAGGTTCGGATGGCGTGGTCCTATAAGACCAACTACCTGGAAGGGATCTGTCGCGTTTTTCATAACCAAGGAGCCTGGGCCGAGGTGGTTTCGGAATTCGAATACGACAAGGCGCTGGGACACGGTATTTCCCCTGACCGCATTCATTTTAATGGCCCGCTCAAAGAACGCAGCGTGCTCGAACGGGCGCTGCCCGCGGGCACGATCATTCATATCGACCACTTCGACGAACTCGCCCTGGTCGAAAAAATCGCTCAAGAACAGGGCATCACTCCCGGGGTGGCAATTCGCCTAAACCTATCGGCCACAGGCGTCCCGCCATGGAGTCGATTTGGTTTCAACCTCGAAAGTGGTCAGGCGTTTGACGCCGCAAGACACATCAAAAACCGAGGACTCGTGAAGCTGGTTGGCCTGCACTGCCACCTCGGGACTTTTGTGCTGGAGCCTGATGGATACCGCGATCAGGCTCGAAAACTCTCGGAATTTGCCAACAAGATCGACGATGAGCTCGGTGTTCGGCTGGAATTTCTGGACCTCGGAGGCGGCCTTCCCTCACATAATACTCTGAAGGCTCAGTACCTGCCGGGCGACCAGTCCACGCCGTCGTTTTCGCGTTACGCCGAAGCGATTTCGGACGGTCTCTCGCACCTGAAGTATCCACCCAATGAATTGCCGACTTTAGTCATGGAAAACGGCCGAGCGTTGGTGGACGACGCAGGCTTCCTGGTGTCGACGGTACAGGCGAACAAGCGCATGCCCGATGGCCGACGCGCCGTGATCATCGATTCGGGCGTGAACACGCTCTTCACAGCTTTCTGGTACAAACATGATGTCGTGCCAACACGCCGACTTGGTGGTTTGCCCGAACCCACGATCCTGTACGGCCCCTTGTGCATGAACATCGATGTCGTGCGCGACACGATGCTTTTTCCACCGCTTGAAGTGGGCGACAAGCTCGTCTTCCGCAATGTTGGTGCCTACAACGTGACCCAGTGGATGCAGTTCATCACCTATCGCCCGGCGGTCGTGATGGTGGGCAAAAACGGGAAACACGCGCTATTGCGACGTAGAGAGACACTCGAAAGCGTGATCTCACACGAGGAGACCCCGCCGTGGCTGAAGTCCTGAATCAGGCACGCTGGTTCGCTGACGCGTTCCTGCGCAGCTACTCACAGCTGTTTTTCAGCCGCTCACGCACCGTCGGCGGGCTGATGGTCGTGGCTTCCGCGTTTGATTTTCGAATGTTTGCCTTCGGAGTCGGCGCCGCCATTCTATCGATCGTCTCTGCCCGGCTCTTGCGCTTCGATCGGTCGCTGATCATTGAAGGCGTTTATTCGTATAATTCGGTTTTGGTGAGCCTGGGGATCGCGTCGCTGCTCGAAAACACGCCACTTGCGATCGTTCTAGCCGTTGCCGGTGCGATCCTGACCGTATTGGTCACTGCGGCCACGCGTTCCGGCACATATCAGAGTGGTTTGCCGATCCTGACGATCCCATTTGTGATCGTATTTTATCTCGCGATCGCAACCTCGACCTCATTGGGATTTTCGCTGAGCCTATTGCCCACCGGACCTCCAATGGCATTCCTGCCTGGATGGCTCGCCCTCTACTTCAAAAGTCTGGGGATGATCTTCTTCCTGCCCAGGTTTGACGTAGGATTGGTGCTCTTTTTGGCGCTGTTGGTCCATAGCCGCATTGCCACGCTCTTTTCCCTGCTGGCGTTGGGTGTGGCCCTCTTGGTCATGCAGATCAGTGCGCTCTCGGTTCTTGCCGGAGAAGCTCTCCCACTGCTGCTGACCCTGAACCTAATCTTCACCGCAATTGCACTTGGTGGCGTCTGGTTCGTCCCTTCACGAAGCTCGGTCGTGCTGGCGCTGGTAGGGGTCGTCGCTGCTGCCGCGATCACGATCAGCACGGCTCCTATCCTGGCGATGTTTGGTCTTCCGACCCTCGTTCCTTTCAACTTCACCGCGTGGTTGATGCTCTACGCGCTGCGACAACGCACTCAAGACGGTCAGCCCAAATCGGTGGATTTCTTGCCAGGAACTCCCGAGCAAAACTACGCATTTCATCGAACTCATTTATTTCGGTTTGGCACGCATTACGCCGCGCGACTGCGTGCTCCATTCAACGGGGTTTGGACCTGCACCCAGGGCGTGGATGGAGACTTCACGCATCAAGGAGTCTGGAGGAACGCTTTTGACTTCGAGGTCGCGGGAGAAGATGGCGCAGTCTTCACCGGCGAGGGCACCGATGTTCAAGATTACCGGTGTTATGGCTTGCCGGTGTTGGCAACAGCCGCCGGGACCGTCGCACGGGTGATCAGCGATATTCCAGACAACCTCATTGGAAAGCCAAACGTCGATCAGAACTGGGGGAACCTTGTGCTGACCTACCACGCACCTGGGCTCTACTCGCTGATTTGCCACTTAAAACCGGGCTCGATCAAAGTGGCCGAAGGCGACTGGGTGATTCCCGGCCAGGTCCTGGGTCATTGCGGAAACTCCGGTCGCTCGCCCATCCCCCACCTGCATTTCCAATTGCAGGCGCTGCCGCAAATTGGGGCACCGACCATTTTTACCGAGCTCCACGACGTGATTCGGGTCGACACGCCGCCGGAATTGCTCGCCACAACCGTTGTCGAAAAAGACCAACACATCCGAAATATTCGGCGCGACGACAGCTTTCACAACAGGTTGTGCGCATTTACGCCAGGTGCTGAATTCGAGTTGGTGACCGACAAACATACCGAAACCATCAAGGTGAGCATCGACCTCTATGGAAGAAACGTTCTCACGAGCAGCAATGGGGCGAAGCTCTTCTTTGAACGTGACGAAGATCGGTTCATCGTGTTCGACGTTTCGGGGCCACGCTCATCGGCGCTCTATGTGATTCGCGCCGTTCTGGGACGTGTGCCATTCGACGACGAAATCGGCCTGGTTTGGTCCGACTATTTGCCGTTCGGCTTGGTGTACGGACCGATCATTCGAACGATTTATGAATTCCTGTCCCCGTTCTTCAATAACGGCGGCATCAAAATCCAGTACACAACCGAGCGGGACGGCGCTGCCATGGTCATCAACGGGCAAACCCTGCTCACCCGCAGCGGAAAACCCCGTATGACAACACACGCACGACTAGAGACCCATGGCGGTCTCGTGGAAGCCACCGTAACGACTCCACATCGGGTCATCCGCGTCCTCCGTGAGGATGTCGATTCCAAGGAAACCAAGTGAAAAAAACCGCCTGCACCCTGATGTTCATTCTTCTCGTTTCGCCCTTCGCAAACGCTCAGTACACCCCCGATGGTGAAGCGTATAACCGCTCGTACGGAGCCGAAGCCGTCGGAAACTACGAACAGGCCCTCAAGGAACTGAACGGTCTGACCGCGACCGCCAAAACCAATTACATCTTCCAGCTGCGTCGAGGCTGGCTGCTTTATCTGTCGGCCCAATACGAATCCAGTGTTGAGGCCTACCAGAAGGCCAGCACCATCGCTGGCACGTCTGCCATTGAGCCGCTGCTCGGCGAAATGTTGCCCTTGATGGGGCTCAGACGCTGGAAAGACGCCGAAGCCGTCGGGGCCGCAATCTTGAAAATCACGCCCAAGAACGCGCTTGTGATCGGACGGCTCGCCTGGTGCCAGTATAATCTGGGGCGCTTCAAAGAGGCCGAGACCAGCTACCGGCAGGTCTTGGCGCAATTCCCAGGCGATCTCGACATAAGAGCAGGGCTAGGTTGGGCCTTGATGAAACAAAACGACAAGGCCGCAGCGGCAAAGGAATTTAGAGCCGTGCTCGATGTCGCTCCCAGCCACGACAGCGCACAACAGGGTCTGGCCGCAACCAAATAGGCCCATCCAACGGCCACACCATAGGGTTGAAAATCAATCGGAAAGCTGTGTTTAAGTCGCAAGGTGATCACCCTATTCGGCGAAAATTTCATTCCCCCCAAATATCCAAACGACGATCAAAATGGCCTGACACGGCTATTTCCTCACATTTCCGCACATTACGAAAAAATTTCTACATCAACTTGAAAACAGCAATATTTTCGCGAAGTTGATCGTCCCACAGATATCCCTAAGCTTAAGTCTCTAGCAGATACGCCAGCAACCGGGCAAAAACCCATCTGGCATGCGGCTTGCCCATAACACTGGGCAGGACCGCAGAATTTAGACAAACGACGCAACCCAAGTTGTGCCCATTTTGGGGAGATGAAAGATGCCAAGGAAAAAAGAGAAAAACCTGTCGCCCGTCGTACGAAAAGACGGTGGTTTCCTTGAGACGTTTGAGGCAATTCAGAACAGAATTCGCAAACGCGCCCACGAGATGTTCCAGATGCGCGATTCCAACGACGGCGATCACCTCACCGACTGGTTTAACGCCGAGTCCGAGGTCCTCACAGAGATCGCGCTCGATTGGAAAGAAAGGCCAGATGGTTATGTACTCAGCGGCAAGATCGACGGCTTTGAACCCAACGAAATCAACATCCAATGCGTGGATGGCCAGATTTCGGTCGGTGGAAGCCATAAGGTCGAAAAAGCAAACGGTGGCGAATACACATCATCGGAGATCAACTTTTTCCGCACCATGTCGTTGCCTCAAGGGGTCGATACGGCGCACCTGGAGACCAAATTCGAGAACGGCCTTCTGGAAGTCACGCTTCCAAAAGTCGTTTCTTAGGGCCTAAGGGGGGAGGACAGGGTTGAGGGGCCCTGCAAGAACGCCGGGTGTTCGAGTTGTCGCGAGTGGGGGCTTCGCGACCCGCACCTAACGGGAATGGAGTGGTCGTGGCCTGAGGGGGACACGGCCACTTTTTTGCCAAGCTCAAGACATAAAAAAACCGCGCGACCCGAGGGCCGCGCGGTTTTTCTTTAAGCCCTTAGGCTTATTTTCGTTTGCGCTTGTTGTGCTCAAGTTCCGACTTACGGATACGAATCGATTTCGGAGTGATTTCGACGTACTCGTCGTCGTTGATGAACTCGATCGCTTGCTCAAGTGTGAACGTGCGAGGAGGCGTCAACGTCAAGGCTTCATCAGCACCCGAAGAACGCATGTTGGTAAGCGCTTTCTTCTTGCATGGGTTGATGACGAGGTCGTTCTCTCGTGCGTGCAGACCGACGATCTGACCAGCATAGACGTCTTCTGCAGGGCCCATGAACATCGTTCCACGGTCCTGCAAGTTGAAGAGCGAATAACCAGTGGTCGTGCCGTCTTCAAGGATGATGAGTGCACCATTTCGCTTGAACGGAAGTTCACCGCGGAATGGCTCATAACCCATGAAAAGGCTGTGCATGATGCCCGTTCCGCGGGTATCCGTGAGGAATTCCGAACGGTAACCGAGCATACCACGTGCGGGCACAGTCATGGTCAGTCGCTGAGTGTTGTCGTGGTTAACGTGCACACCCATCAACTCGCCGCGGCGTTGCTTAAGCTTGTTGATGACGGTGCTGGCGTAATCCGAATCACACTCGATGATGACTTCTTCGATAGGCTCGAGGGTCTTGCCGTTTTCGTCCTTGCGATAAATAACGCGTGGCTGCGAGACCTGAAGCTCGAAGCCTTCGCGGCGCATCGTTTCGATCAAGATGGCGAGGCTGAGCTCTCCACGACCCGAAACTTCGAATGCTTCTGCGCGCTCGGTCGGAGCAACACGAAGCGAGACGTTGAATTCCAGCTCGCGGTCCAGACGGTCTTTGATCTGACGGCTTGTCACGTACTTGCCTTCGCGACCAGCGAACGGCGAGTTGTTGATCATGAACACCATCGACAGCGTTGGCTCGTCGACTTCGATCGCAGGCATTGGCTGTGGGTTTTCAAGGTCGGTCAGAGTGTCTCCGGGCAAAATGCCGTCGAAACCCGTCACCGAGATGATTTCACCGGCAGACGCCGTTGTTGCCGGAACGCGGTCAAGGCCCTTGAAGCCCCAAAGCTTCGTGACACGAGCTTGTTCACGGGTGCCGTCGTTACGGCAAAGTGTGATGCGATCGCCTTCGTTGATGGTACCGTTGAACACACGACCAATCGCGACGCGACCAAGGAACTTGTCGTAGTTCAGTGTAGCGACCTGCATCTGCAAAGGTGCCTCGGGATCGCCAGGTGGTGGTGCGACTTTCTCGAGAATGAAGTCAAACAGGGTCGTGAGGCCCTCAGGCTCTTGACCGAGTTCACGAATCGCATAGCCCTGTTTCGCCGAAGCGTAGATCACTGGGAAATCGAGCTGGTCGTCGTTGGCTTCAAGGTCAACAAAGAGGTCGAAAACCATGTTCAGAACTTCGTCTGGACGAGAGTTCGGGCGGTCGATCTTGTTGATGACAACGATGGGCTTATGTCCAAGTGCCAGCGATTTACGCAGGACGAACTTGGTCTGAGGCATGGGGCCTTCAAACGCGTCAACAAGGAGCAAAACCGAGTCGACCATCTTAAGGACGCGCTCGACCTCACCACCGAAGTCGGCGTGGCCTGGGGTATCGATGATGTTGATCTTGGCGCCTTTCCACTCGATACCGGTGCATTTGGCGTAAATCGTAATGCCGCGCTCTTTCTCGATGTCATTCGAGTCCATCGCACGCTCTTCGAGCTCGCGGTGAGAGGTGACAGTGTTGGATTGGCGAAGCAATCCGTCGATCAGGGTAGTCTTACCGTGGTCGACGTGAGCGATAATGGCGATATTACGAATGTCTTTCATCAACAGAACCCAATTAGAAGGCGGGGCTCTATATCGTGACGTTTTGCAAAAAGCTAGACCTTTTGGTTTTTTGCCAATTTCGTGCAATTTAGGCGGGTTGGAGGCGAGCCTTGGTGTGCGGGTACGCCGTTGGTGCGCGGGCATCTTGCCTGCACCACGATTCCTGCCGCCGTCACTCGCCTTTCTGAATTATGATCACGTCGGCTTTTTTGTTGGGTTCCCGTTTCGTTGGAAGCCGACGCCTACCCATCCTGTTCGGAGAATTGATGAAGTCGATCTCCTGCATCATTTCACGCATCGTTCGCTTGGACACAGGATTTTCGGTCCCGGTGCGGACATCCCGATCGTGTTGAATTTCTTCGAGTCTCTGCATCGCGTCAACCACTCGAATCGGGTCTCGACCTCCACGTTCGTGGGTTGCCGAGCACTCTTCATAAAACGATCCTTCCCGGACGTTTCGCTCACTTTGCACCGCTCCAGCGCGCGCCATCGCCTCATCAAATGTGACTCGAGTCGAACGGTCGGGCTTTCGCAGCGCAGGATCGACGGTCTTCACGGGCTCAAAGACCTCTAGCTTGGCCTTCGGTGCCTCAACGCTGATGGGACTTATCACCGGTTCGACACTCTCTGCTGGTTCGTTCATGCAACCCGCAATCACAGCGGCTGGAAGAAGTAGCCCCCATAACTTTCCATTGGCCTGAAAGACGCTGCCGTCCGCTCTGGCTGCGACCCTTATGCATTCAGTAGGGTCGGCCGCGACACGTTCGGCGGTCTGTGCGTCAAGGTCTGAAATATTGTAGACGTGCCGTTTGCACTCACCACAAAACCTGACAGCTCCATCTCCTTCCATGGCGTCCCAATCTTGGTCGCACTCAAACTCAAATTCGAAGTCATTCATCGGTCGTATCTCGAAAGATGGTAATATTCTTGCCCGTCACCGCTCACCACCACCAATGATGATGATTCCTTTTTCCTCTTTCTTGGGCTGACGCGCGACTCGTTCCGACAGACTTTTTTGAGCCCCCGCAGATAACTCATCATCAAGCCCTTTGCTTACCGAGCCAAGGTACATGGGCTTTCGTGTCGATTTGTGTGACGGGGATGGGGGTACCGTAATTTCCAAACGCTCGTTCTGTGGAGCCTGACTGACCGGGGGTATTGCAACGGCTTTGGCCGGAGGTGCAGGCTCGTTCTTGCACCCAAAACCAAGCGCCACAAGAAAGAGACAGACCAGAACCGGTTTGTTCGAATGCCGCATGAAGACTCCTTGATATCTCGGAGTTTACCATTGCTTGGCGCTCACCGAAACAATGCGCGGCCGTAATGACGGGGCTAAGCCCCAGCTACTCACCGCCCAGCGACCATCTCCACCAGTTCGTCGAAATCGTAAGTGCCGTCGGCGGACTCTTGAAGCAGTTTGATATGCTTTTTGACATCGGCCGCGGGCGCAGCCAACCATTTTCCAAAATCGGAAACAAAGGCGTCAAAAGCCTCGGCTCGATACCATCGCCGACCGTTGTAAACATTGACCTTGAGTGCCCGCTGAACCATCACGTTACCAAGCCACGAAGCCGCATCGATCTTCTCGACCGCCAAGGCCGCGCGGGCAAGCGCCGTATCGACGGGGTCGAGCCCGAGTCGTTCCGGAAAACGCCAAACGTCAAACCACTCGCTGGCATGAATTGGGTGAATCGCTTTCAGCAAATGAACCACCGCATATTTCATCGTTTTGGGTAATTCTGCTTTCGGCTCCACAAAACTGAGGTCCGCGTGACTCAGGAGCTCATCGTGAAGTTTTTTCCACGGCAATTTCCCTTGCGCAAAACCCTCGATCGCCTCGTGAAGGGGCTGGTATTCCAGCATTTGACGGGCGATCTCCAGGTCCTCGACCCCATGGCCACCAAGCAAATTACAAAGCTCGCCAAATTTGCTGGCGTCGGCCAATTTCCAGTCTAAAAAGACCCGGTACTCGTACGCTCCGAGCATCAAAAAGATGCCATCATTCTGCAATTCATCGGTCCAGCGAAGGAACTCGAGTCCCCCCGTGACTTCCTTGAATCGAACCAACTTGCCCGGCTCAAAACCCAGCCCCGCCAACAACGGCCTTTGAGGCGAATTTTTGACCCAACCGGCGGCATCTCCGAAACGGTTATTATAGGCAACCAGCGCACGTTCTTCTCCGCTGCGATTGCTGTAAACAAAGACGTTTTCGTCGGTACCGTGTTCGTGCTGAAGGTCGTACATCACAAAATTTTCGACTTCAGAAAAAAGCCATCGACGATGCAGCAGTGGGAAAATCACGCGTTTATGATGCTCCAGGAGCGGCTGATCGACGTCCTCGTCGTACATGGGTTTGCGGAAATCCATGCCGTATTTTTCGCGAAATCCCTCGACCTGACCGTGGCCAAACATCGGCAATCCCGGCATCGTCGCCATCAAAACACAGACACCAAAATATTTGTCGCCGCTGCCAAATTGTTCGACGGCGGTGTCTTCGTCCGGGTTATTCATAAAGTTCACATAGCGCTTCAGAATCTGCGGATCAGCGGCCATCGTGTCCCGCATCAAACCTCGGTATTTGGCGTTTTCCTCGTCGCGCAACATGTTCATGAACGCCGAATTATAGACGCGATGCATGCCCAGATTCCGAACAAAATAGCCTTCAAGCATCCAGAATGCTTCGGCCAATAACAGCGTATCGGGAGCTTCTTCGGCCACACGGTCCACGACTTCTTGCCAGAATTCGCGCGGCATTCGACGGTCGAATCCAATTTTGGTGATTCCAAATGAAGCACGTGAAGGGATCGCTCCACCGCTGCCTGGCTCGGGATACCAAAGTCGCTGAACATGTCGTTTTACGAGGGTCATCGCCGCATCGAACCGAATAATCGGGAAACGTTTTGCGACGTGTAAAATCGTCTGGATCACGGCTTCACGGACCTCCGGATTCAGATAATCAAGCTGAGCCGTGTCGTTCCACGGCATCGTGGTGCCGTCGTTGCCATGATAAATATAGCGCTCGTCACCGGTCGAATGGTCGTAGCGTTTAAAGACCACCGCGGCGTCGGTTTTATCGAAATAATGGTCCTCGATATGAACACTCAGATTTGGGTCGTCGCATAAATCTGGACCGTTAAAAGTGTAGCTTGGGAACGGCGAGTGTTTTGTGTTCACAAACCAATCCGGATGCTCGATCACCCATTTCGAGACCACACCGACGTGGTTGGGCACCATGTCCGCGGCCAGGCGAACGCCGTGTCTCCATGCGCGATCGCGCAGTTCTTGCCACGCATCGTCACCGCCCAGCGCATCGGCGATCCGGTAATCGTAGAGCGAATAAGCCGACGCCACGGCATCAGGGTTTCCGCATAATTGTTTGATTTTTCGTGAGGCGTCGCTTCGCTCCCAAAGTCCGATCATCCAAAGCCCATTCAGGCCTCGGCTTGCAAGCTCGGCGAGTTCTTCCTCGGGCACTTTATCGAGTCGGTCAATCTGGCGGCCATATTTACGCGAAAGCTGATGCAGCCAAACGTAGATATTTTTAGCGATGATCACACAATTAGGCATCCAATCGCGATCCTGCGTAAACCGCTCCTCGTCCGCATCGTAGCTCAGGAAATCATAGGATTGTGTGGGACCCGGCCCATGCAGACCGATCTTAGACTCTTCCTTAAAATAATCCTGAGAACGAAGCAGAGCATTGATCAGCGACTCGTCCAAAAGGTCGCGCCAATTTTCCAAGACCCAACGCACCTGTTCATCAAGGGTCGCCCCCTGAATTGCAGCCTTTAAAAAAGCCAAAATCGAAGTGCCACGAAAGGTCCCAGCGGCTTTGGCAGCCGATTCGATCGCTGCAGCGGCTGCTTTAGCCGCCCCGGCATCCGTAGCACTCGACACGATCAGATCTTTGAGGTGTTCTGCTGCGGGATTTTGTTCATGAACCGAGATAATGATCGGCTCAATGACGACATCTCCACCAAAGTCGACTTGCCATTGCGCCGTAAATTCGGCGTAGGAGTCCCCAAGAGCAGTCTGAAAAGTCGTTTCATAGGCATGCCGATGAGCCGGTGCCCATGCCTGCAAAATCTGGCGAAACGCGGCGTCGAGCACGGTCAGCGCGTGCAACTCGGCAGCGGATACCGCACGCTCGGTCGAACGTCGGTCGTTAAGCCGAACCGCCAACCATTGAAAGGTCTCCCAGGCGCCCACAGGCAAACCATCGGGACCGACGTGCGTTCCGATTTCAAATCGTTGCCGCGCTGGGCGGGAAATTCGCAATGGCATAAGTCACCTAATTTACGACGCAAGTATCTGCGTAAATTGCCAAACGTCTTCGAATGAACAGTAGAGTGGTGCAGGAGCTACGCGTATCACATCAGGCTCCCGAAAATCACAAACAACACCGGCAGCCTGCAATCGCTCAAAAAGCGCTCGCCCGTTGTTTAAGGTGCGTAACGAAATCTGCGCCCCGCGCGCTTCTGGATCGCGCGGTGTGATGACCTCGAATTCATGATTTGGCAACGCATCGAGCAACGCCAACAGATATTCGGTGATCGCCACTGTTTTGGCCCGCAACGCCGGCATCGTGGCCTCCTCGAAAAGGTCGAGCGAAACCTTATGAGCGGCCAGCGACAGAATCGGCGCATTGCTCAACTGCCAACCATCGGCCCCATGAGCCGGCTTAAAACCAGGCTCCATCTTAAATCGCGTCGCAGGGTCATTGCCCCACCACCCAGCAAAACGTGGCAATTCGGGCGAATCCGCGTGGCGTTCGTGGACAAAAATCCCCGAAACACCGCCCGGCCCTGAGTTCATGTATTTGTACGAACACCAGGCTGCAAAATCAGCACCCCATTCATGGAGTCTCAGCTCAAGATTTCCGGCAGCATGGGCCAGGTCAAAACCGACGCGCGCTCCCGCACGATGCCCCGCTGCGGTGATTCGCCCCATATCAAAGGCTTGTCCTGACAGGTAATTCACCCCGCTGAACATCACCAGCGCGACCTCCTGCCCGTGTTCTTCCAAGTATTTTTCGATGTCCTTGGTTCGCAGCGTGTGCTCGCCTTCGCGCGGCTGAACCTCAACCACTGCATCGGCCGGGTCAAAACCGTGAAAACGAACCTGGCTTTCCACCGCGTACTGGTCGGATGGAAACGCCGAAGCCTCGATCAGGATTTTGTAGCGTTTGGAAGTCGGCCGATAGAACGACACCATCAGCAAATGCAGATTATTGGTCAGCGACCCCAACGCCGCGACCTCATGCTCCTTGGCGCCCATGATGTGGGCGAGCGGCCGGCGAAACATTTCGTGGTAGGCAAACCAGGGATGGGTGCCGTCAAAATGTCCATCGACTCCAAGCCGTGCCCAATCATCAAGCTCAACGTTGAGTGCCTCGCGAACCCCTTTGGGCTGAAGCCCAAGGCTGTTGCCACACAGGTAGATCATGGGCTGCCCATCTGGGCGACGTGGAAAAAAGAACCGCTCGCGGAACTTGGCAAGCGGGTCTTGCTGATCCCGTGCGATCGCATGGCTGCGCGTCAGATTCATGAGTCTCTCGGAGTTGGGCTCGAAACTAGTGCTGGTCTTTGACTTCGGGGGTCCGGAAGTCCACAGGCCGCAAGAGATCGAAGATCTCGAGCGTACACTTCAAACCGTTGGCAGGAAAATGGATCGTGTTGTCGTCGAATTGAGACAAAAACAAGATCGGATCCGCCGCACGGTTGTAGCCGAGCTGCACCAACGTGTGCTCTGGGATGGTCTCGTCATGAGACAAGAATATCGCCTCGTTCAGGACATAATATCCCTCGGGCAGAAGCTCCAGAAGGGCGGGCGCGAACTCCTCGTCTTTGACCAGATAACCTTTGTCATGAAAGGTCCATCGATTATGCGAGTTCGCCGCAGGCAACAACACCAAGGGTGGCCCCTGCTGGGAATGATTGTGGAAATACACGAGCAGGTTTTCTCGCACCCACTCTTCCTTACCGGAGAGGGCTTTGCGAGTCTTGTAGATGCCGCAAGGTGGAAGATTGGACATAACGACTACTTTCCAGTGCTGCTGGTTCGTTTGGTGTACAGAATTTTTGCCTGCCGAGCGACCTGCATCGGTACAGATCGGCTGGACATCAACATTTTAAGGTCATTTGTTCTTAAGCGCGTCAAGTAATTCAAAGTCTCGCCGAGAGGTGTTTTGGGGTTTTCGACCAACGCCCTCATCACATCGTATTTTCCTGACCAATCGCGATGTTTCGCGATGTAGGAGATAACACCGTCGGGCATCGATTTGTTCATTGCCCACGATTTTGCGTCAACATAAGTGGCGCGAGGGCTTCGGACCGCCGCCATATGCACCAGCTTATTTGAATCCCTGACCAGCTTGTGGACGGCTTCACGACTGCCGATCGTGGCCATTCGGACTTTCTGCGCAATCGACATCGACGAGATCTTCGCATCCAGACTTCTGAAGACTTCGTCCTCTTCTTCTTCTTTGACTTCGTCAGGCTCGTCTTCACCTTCGGCGAGCATCTCTTGCATTTCGCCGCGCTGAGCCTCGGTCTGGACGAGCGAATCAAACTCGTCGGCTTCCAATCCGCCGCTGAAGATATCCTGGCCCGATCGAATCGCGTCACCTAGGCCGGGAATGCCTGAGAGGTCGATATTATTTCGCTGGGCGAGCTCGATCACGCGGTCGATGGTCGACGCACGGGCATTGGGATTCAGGTACATCTGCTCGATGATGACGGGCGATGCCAAAAGTCGGACCTGGTTGGTCGCAACGACCTCAATCAGCCGAGATTCCGCATGCCGAACAATCCGAGCGATCGTGATCGCATCCGTTGACGAGTTAGTCGTCACGGCCTCGAGGCACAGGAAATCCATGCGGAGGTCTGCCGCCCAATCCAAAACACCTGTGTGCTTTTCCGCCTTTAGGACGGGCAACAAAATGTCGGGCGGCATGTCACGCAAGGACTTGCGGGTCGCTTCAACAATCTTGGGGTCGGCATCGAAGGAAAGCGCATAAAGGGCGGTGAGCACCTGACCTGGAGCCAGTGGCAACATACCGCGAGCGGCCATCATCCTCATTGGAGTGGGCGCGGTGGGTGCCAAATTCTGCTGGAAATTCACAGGTATGGCACTTAAATCAGCGGGCTTTCTCTCCAAAATCAACGACATCTACTCTCCGGGTTCATTTGCATTAACCCTACCGCCACTGGCGTAGAAGGTCACGTAGCATAACAGTGAGCAGTGAGCTGTGAGCAGTGAGCGGTGATTGGTCCGCCAGGCCTCAGCCTGGCTGCGATTCGTCGGCCGTGACCTGTGATTGGTCCTGGCTGCGATTCGTCGGCCGTGACCTGTGATTGGTCCGCCAGGCTCCAGCCTGGCTGCGATTCGTCGGCCGTGACCTGTGATTGGTCCGCCAGGCTCCAGCCTGGCTGCGATTCACGGCCGTAAATGTCCGTTGTTGGCAACAAGGCACGAATCAGACTGCTCACTGCTCGCCGCTCACTGCTCACCGCTCGCCGCTCACTGCAGCCCTAGTACACACCGCCGATCCGTGTGGTTGCCGTCAAAAACAGGTCCACGCTGTACAGGCCTTCTTGGGCCGTGATGTAGAGCGTTTTGTGGTCCTGTCCACCAAAGGCGCAATTCGAGGGCTGACGACCGACTGCGATCGTTCCCCACTTTGTGCCGTCCGGCGCAAAGACCTGAATCCCATCGGATGCTGCCACGTAGAGGTTTCCGCTCACGTCGATCGCCATGCCGTCTGGACTTGGAACCTCCGCAAAATCCAGCTGGTCGCTCAACGATCCATCGTCGGCGACCGAGAACTCATACACTTTGCTCGCCATAGTGTCCGCCAGATAGAGCGTACGCCCGTCTGGCGAGACGACGACGCCGTTAGGACGAGTGCTTGCAGCATCGCCCTCCCATTCGGCTACGAGCGTCTGAGTGCCCATCTCGTAACGATAGAGCCCATTAAACGAGACTTCTCGAGCGCGATTGCCCAATCCATAGGGTGGATCCGTGAAATAGACACGGTCCCCGTGCAGAACAAGATCGTTGGGCGAGTTGAACTTCTGGCCCTGATAATTGTTCACCAGAGTTTCAGGTTGGCCATCAACGGTAATGGAAATTTGGCGATTCTGGTGCTCCGCTGCAAGCAGATTATCATCGACCTCAAATGCCAATCCATTCGCGCCACCACTGGGGTTGCGGAACGTCGTGATATTTCCATCAGCGCCAAGCTCATAGATGGTCGAAGCCGGAATATCGGTGAATCGGAGCGCGTCGGCGCTCACAAACCATCGTGGACCCTCGGTGAACTGGAAACCCTCTTGGATTAGGACTGCAGCTCCAACGCCTTCGATGGGGTTTTCCGGAGGGCCCACGGTCATGTCATTTGCGTCTGATTCAAACGACGCATCGGAGGCTCCGCCCATGTCCACCACACCCCCGTCGGACCGACCGTTATTGGTGGGGAGGTTGTTGGGGCTGTTGTTCGTCGAGCCGTTTGTGGCGTTATTGGTAGTCGGCAGGCCAACCACAGGTGTGTTGGAATCGTCCGAACATGCCACAGCAAAAACACAAAGGATCAGAACACTACGTAACGTCATCGGGGCTCTCAGTTTCGAGTCAAAATCCGAGTCTACGTGGGTTCTAAACAAATGTCAGGGTGGGCCTGCGGCCGGTTTCACAATTCAGACGACCCGCTTTGGACCGAATCTGAGACCGGCAAACCTGACGACCGAAAACCGAAACCCGAAACCCGAAACCTGACGACCTGAAACCTGAAACCTGAAACCCGACTCACAGCCAGGCTCTAGCGTGGCGCACAGCTCACTGCTCACTGCTCACCGCTCACTGCTGACCGCTCACCGCTCACTGTTCACGTGAGGTTCACAACAGACTCAACAACCTTTCATACGCTGCTCAAACGACGTTCGTACCTGTCTGCGAATCTGTATCCAGATGACGAGACAACAACCGCACGGAGCACTCAATGAAAAAGCAAATCATCGGAACCCTCGCAGCTTTCAACAACGACGAAAGCGGCGCAACCGCCACCGAATACATCATCCTTCTGATTCTGGTCGCCTGCTTCGTAATCGCAGCGGTCAAGATGTTCGGCAGCACGGTCTCTGGCAAATTCGGTGAAGCGAACACAGCAGTTGGCGGCCTCACCTTCTGAACCGACTTGAACGAAAAAAAAAGCCACCGGGTGACCGGTGGCTTTTTTGTTTTCAGCAGAACTGAACTTAACGACCAGCGTTACGCTTAGCCTGGTATTCTTTGACGAGCTCGTCCTGGATGTTGCGAGGCACAGGTCCGTACTTCTTGAATTCCATCGAGAACTCAGCCTTGCCCTGTGAACCCGAACGAAGTTCGTTCGAGTATCCGAACATTTCAGACAATGGCACTTCAGCTTCAACGCTGGCCAAGCCGTTCTTGTTCGCGTTGCCAAGAATAACGCCGCGACGTTTGTTCAAGGTTCCCAGAACGGTACCCGAGAATTCTTCAGGGGTATCGACAGTCACCTTCATGATTGGCTCAAGGATGACCGGAGCACACTTCATGTAGCATTCGCGGAATGCCATACGTGATGCGAGCTGGAACGCCATATCGCTGGAGTCAACCTGATGTGACGAACCGTCGTTGATACAAGCACGAAGCCCAACAACAGGGAAACCAATCAAACCACCTTCGACCATGGCCTGCTGGAAGCCCTTGTCGCATGACGACTGGTATTCTTTCGGAATCACACCGCCGACAACCTTATTAAGGAATTCGTAGACTTCGCCGTCTTCTTCAGTCGGTTCAAGGTAACCAGCAACGCGCGCGAACTGACCCGAACCACCGGTCTGCTTCTTGTGCGTGTAGTTGAATTCTGCGTGCTTCGTGATCGCTTCGCGGTACGCAACCTGAGGCGCGCCCACTTCCACTTCCACGCCGTACTCACGACGAATTCGCTCGATGTAGACTTCAAGGTGAAGCTCACCCATGCCGCCGATGATGGTCTGGTTGGACTCGTCATCACGGTGAACACGGAAGGTCGGGTCTTCTTTCGAGAAGCGGTTGATGGCTTTCGAGAAGTTGGCGAGGCCTTCTTTCTTTTTAGGTTCAACAGCCAGAGTCACAACGGGATCAGGCACGTACATCGAGGTCATCGTGTATTTGACGTTGCCATCGGTGAACGTGTCACCTGAAGCACAGTCGATACCGAACAGCGCCACGATGTCGCCAGCCTGAGCGTAATCGATGTCGCTCATTTCGTTCGAGTGCATCTGAACCAGACGGCCGACCTTATTCTTCTTCTGATTCACACAGTTGAAGATGGTGTCGCCCTTTTCGAGCTTGCCCTGATACACGCGGCAATAAGTGAGCTGACCGTAACGGCCGTCCTCAAGCTTGAATGCAAGCATGGTCAACGGAAGATCCGCTCTTGGCTGAAGAAGAACTTCGGCTTCTTCGTTATTCTGGTCGAGTGCTCGGTAGTCCATCTCAAGAGGGCTTGGAAGGATCTCACAAATTTTGTCGAGAAGCTTCTGAACGCCTTTGTTCTTGTATGCTGAGCCGCAGCACACTGGAGTGAACTTACGCGAGAAGGTCGCTTTACGAAGGGTCTCAAGAAGCATCGCTTCTGGAATTTCTTCGCCTTCAAGGAACAACATCGCCAATTCGTCGTCGAAATCCGCAAGGGCTTCGAGCAACTTGTCGCGCTGCACTTTGCAGACGTCAGCAAGGTCAGCAGGAATCGCTTCTTCGCGAATGTCTTCGCCGCTTTCGCCGTCGAAGTAATAAGCCTTCATCTTAAGCAAATCGACGATGCCGTTGTGCTTGTCTTCGAGCCCGATGGGGTGCTGAATCATGACCGAATTATGACCGAGGTCAGTTCGGAGTTGTTCACACACACGAAGGGGATCGGCACCTGAACGGTCACATTTGTTCACAAATGCGATGCAAGGCACGTTGTAGCGCTTCATCTGACGGTCAACCGTGATTGACTGCGACTGAACGCCCGACACCGAGCAGAGCACGAGGATCGCACCATCGAGGACGCGAAGTGCTCGCTCCACTTCGATGGTGAAGTCAACGTGACCAGGGGTGTCAATGATGTTGATGTTGTACTTGCCCCAGCTCGTGAAGGTCGCGGCCGACTGAATCGTGATGCCTTTCTCACGTTCAAGGTCCATCGAGTCCATCTTAGCGCCGACGCCGTCTTTTCCTCGAACCTCGTGAATCGCGTTGATTCGACCGGTGTAAAAGAGAATACGTTCCGTCAACGTGGTCTTACCGGAGTCGATGTGCGCCGAAATACCGATATTGCGCAAGAGATTCAGATCGTTCGCCATGATGTCCTACCTACTTCCGTGACGTGCCCATCTGGCTCGCCGGGGGTGAATTAGAGCGCAGTGACTACGAAACCACGCTCAACTTTTCAAGTGTTAAACTTCTTTGAGCAAATGCTTCAAAGAGAAGCGCGCGTCTATCACCTAACGTGAGACCTCGCAAGCCAAAGCACAGATTTTCATCTGCCCACTTGGCGCCGGACCACCCTTTGGAGGTCCACTTCAGCGCGAACAACGCCGCATAAAGACGGGCTATTTCCGCGCTCGGTAGATTTTCGGTATTGGACGGCCAGCTTCGAGTCAATTTTTGACGGGTTTTATGGGTTTGGGACAGGACGGCTCAAGTCGGTGCTAATATGGGTGTCGAAGCCACTAATGCAGGAAACCATGGTTCAATGCTGATCGAAGAACCAGTGGATTGTCCCGAAGACACCTCACCTCTATTCCCCAAGCACCTTCGTGTACTTCTCAATATTGCAAAAAAAAGGGATCCCGTATCTGATGATACGAAATCCCGTTATGCCTTTATCATACCTATCAGCTTTCGCAGGCGAGTCGGCTCAGGAAGGAATTCTCAATCTTCAGTGTCGATATCGTCGAGATCTTCGGCAACTTCACGATCTGAATCCTCAAAGAACCAAGCATAGCGAACTTTCATCGAGTTCGTTCCGCACGCGGTTTGATCAGCCGTAACTGAATACCCAAAAACTTTTAGGCGCCAATAGTAGTTCCCAGAGAAGTCTGCGTGGAAGACGCGCTCTTTCTCATCGACGGCCGAGACACTCGATCGCACCTTTGTCCACGTCACATTGTCGGACGATCGCTCGAGGAATAGATTTATGTCGTCCATAACGCCGTCTTCATGACGACGATCGAAGAAAAAGACAACAGCTTTGAGAACATCAACATCCGAACTGATTCGATTGCCATTATTCAACGGTTGATAAATTCCTGTTTGATGATCGATACATGTGGTCAAGCTTCCATACTGAAAGGGGTTATCCATGCCTGCACTATCAAACTTGCGCATTTTTTGACGACCAGCGCCCCAAAGATTGGAAAAACCGATATTCAGGAATCCTGATTCACCTTGTCGATCGCCCATCAGCAACATGTTGGCAGTTAGACTGGTTGGGTCATCAATACCGTTACCAAAAGTGGATTTATAGAAATCAATAAAATCAATGGCCGAGCCTGCGACTGTTGGGGCAGAATAGCTAGTGCCACAAGCTGTAGAGCCATATCCACCTGACGTGGAGAATAGATTTTGACGACAGCCCGCCGCTGTTAAATCAATAATCGTCCTCTGCCCCTCTGAACTCGTGCCGCCTCGATCCGAATAGGTCGCGATTGAACCACTACGAACATCAATTTCGCCGTCAGTTGACGCAGAATTGACATGCGCACCAACCACAAAGGCCCCAACTGCAGATCCAGGCTCTTCAACCACACAATTCGTGGTGCTGACATGCCCATTATTACCTGAGGCGAAAAACGTTACTGTTCCAGCGTCAAAGAGGTCGTTAACTTCCTCCGACAAGACACCACTACCAAGACAAGTCGTATCACCTGTCGCAGAAATGGACATGCTCAGTACCGGATATCCAAAATTACTTATGTCTGCGAGTGCCTCGTCAATATCGGAGTCATAGGGAGCTTGCCACATGTTCACTGTTGCTTCTCGGCCGTACCCTGATCGATCACTTCGAGCATCAGTCGTGGTGATTGTGGCGTCCTGACCATCCATCAAGTCACCGGCTAGCAGACCGCTCGTCGCTGTTGCGTGGGCTTGCGCCGTGCCAAAAGACGCAACTGCCGAACAGCTTCCTCCTGTACACTTACGTTTTACGCCAATGCGACTACCGGAAGTTGAGTTTTTAAAACCCGGATGGGTAGTGTTGAATGAGGTGTGTTCCAGAATAGCGGCGTCTATTCTATTCGGTGATACATACCCATCAAAATTCGCATCGACATATTGGGAAATTTGCGCTCCGGCCAAAACTTCGAGCCCTCCGATCACATTATTTTGAATTTTTGTTACCGGATCAATAAAGTGAATTCTGTCATTCGCGTTAAGCTTCTTGAGTTGAGGCGGTGTCACCTCGACACTCAAACAGAAGGAATTTAAACATTTTCCGAGAATGGTGCCACCTACACCGGTGATTTCCGCGATCAGGATATTTTGCTCGCGTTCAACAATCGCCTGTTGTTCATTTGCGAGCTCTGCGCGGATATTCTTTGCATCAGTTTGACTATTGACTTTGCCGAGAGCAATAGCACGTTCAAAACGGTCATATGACGGGACATAATCGGCTGGACGATTAATGGTCAAATTGATTTCTCGTTTTTCCGTAACCGGCGCTTTCTGGATCCAATCACTCAGTTCATTGTGAAGCCTTTCTCGTTTCTGGAAAGGTGTCGCGTCGGTCTGAACATCGTCAGGTGATGCGGTTGCGATCTGATTGATTGCCACACCGCTAAAGATTTGTGGCGTTTGCCCACTTGTCGCGGTGATAATGTCTCCCACCACAAACCGTTCCCGCTCATTCGGACCTTTGATGTCCTGTAGAATCACCTTGTCTTGATAGACCGCCTCTTTCATTGGATGAGCATAGACATCAAAATCATCAAAGATAGCTTCAGACGCAGAGAATGACTTCGGAATATCTGGTTCCTTTTGGTCATTATTACATCCGGCAATTAGTACTAAGGCCAAAACAGATCGCGCAATTGACCAATCACTTTTCATAGATTCCTCCAAAATGTTTTGTGTGGTCAGCAATGATTTGCCGACTGATGAAACGATATGCACAGAGGTCTTTTTGGTCAATGTTAAACCGACAACACATAAGGTGCACAAGCCGTTGAAAAGATTGATATTTACATGGTGTAAAGCGGTTTTCCAGGGTTAATTTAAACAAAAAAAGCTTCACGTTCGAGGTTCAAAAAGGCTCAAAACGCAGCAGCGCGGAGGCGCGGCTTGTTTTCAATTCGAAGCATCTCTAAAGTGCGCGCTAAGTAATGTCTGGAGTTCCTGTGCGCCGTTATTCGATCCTATTCCTGCTTCTCCTTAGTGCTTGTTCCGATGATGTCACACCCGAGCACGAATATGTCGGGGACGTCGATCCGTGTGAGGTCACGCTTGAGGCGAATGACGACGTTACGGAGATCTCATGGCCTGCTGCTGGCGAATACGAAAAGCCCGGCGGTTATAAAACTTGGAACACAGCGCCGAAATCCGAGTGTCGCAATAATCCCAAGATCTCGATTGGCGACCACGCCGGCATCGAGCTCTATGTCACCTACCCGAGCGCAACCATCCCGACCGTTTCAGGCAACGGAAAGGTAGCAGACGGGAAATTTCCTGTCATCGTTTTTGCCCACGCAAATAATGACAGGGTTTGTAATATTTTTGAGGGGTATTTCAGTCTGCATGACCATTGGGCCAGTTATGGATTTGTGGTCGTTGCTGTTGATGGGACAGCCACCAATTGCAAACCAGGCACGAAAGAAAACCTTCAGATCAGATCCGATGTCCAGATCGCGGGACTTGAAGAAATCCACCGTTTAAACGACGACCCGGAAAGCATTTTTTACCAAAAAATAGATTTGGAAAAAACGATCTTTGCCGGCCATAGCCGTGGTGGTGGCTCAAGTCTGCTTTCGGCCTCCATCACTCCGGGCGTCAGTGGAGTAATAGACCTACAGGGCGTGGACCTCACAGCATTTGGGTTCGGCGCTTCGGTCCTACCGGATTTTCCCGTGATTGGAATCACCGCAGGGAATGATGTCGACTTAGACTACCCCCATTGCGAACCGACAGAAGACATGTTGGGTGGCGAATACACCTGGGTGAATTTGAACGGCGGCATCCACGCGTATACGGCAGACAAAGACCCGATCGAGCCCGACGATAAACCGGATATCAGCCAGGACGAACAACACGAAATCACCGAATTCTATACTGCAGCCTTCCTTCATCATGCTGTGGGTCTCAATAACGATTGGGGCGATCAGGCCGCACAAGACGTGCTTTACTCGCCCGCAGGTGCCGAAACAGTGAAGGCCCGAGAGATGTCAAAACTTGGTGTCTATGCTCGTTGGAGAAATTCGAACGAAAAAATCATGGTCGACACTTTTGACGGCAAAGACTCCACGACAAATCTTCTTGGCGAAGCAACCGAATTTTCGGGAATTCAGGCCATCGAAAGCGCCACCTATCGGCCTGATACCAACCCCACGACTGGGATGTACGGAAAGTCCTTTTCGTTACGACTCATGGACGGACCAGGGGTCTACAAGACCGCGCTCGCCGATGTGTCGGTGCCTGTCACTTGGGCACTGGAGGCTCGCGTAAAGGGCCCCGACACGGGCGTTACCGCCGGCACATTGATGGTTCTTCTGGAGCTCGAAGACCGCACTGTAGAGGCCGACGCGCTGGCTTTTGGTGGGCCATTATCGCTCTCGAATCGGTTCACTCAGGTCCAAATCCCCTTAACGGATTTTGGCATCTCTGACACGTCTGTGATCAAATCGGTTTCGCTTAAATTGGCTGATGGTGAGATCTTTGTGGACGACCTTCGCTTCACTGCGCTGGATTGACCTGACTTCTTTCAGATTCTTTCAGTCGATCTATTCAATCCCAGTCTCCAATATGGACTCCACAACAAACTTGCTGGAGTCAGACATGGGTTTTTTCGACAAAATTAAAAATTTCGTAGGCGGACATGGAGTCAGCGTTTTCATCACTGAAATCGAGGGCAACGACCCAAGTGTGGCTTCGCTTCCGCTAAGCGACAGCGTCCTAAAAGGCCGCATCGAAGTCCATTTTGCCAAAGACGCCGAAATCCTGAACCACGGCTTCCGTCTGACCGCGATTTTTGAGGACGAAGGCACCTACCGCTCCACCGAAATCGCTCAAGAAAAGAATGAAGGCGAAATCATGGGCAGCGACGTCTCGTGGCCGTATACGGGCACAGGCGGGCAGGTCGTGAAGGATTCGTTCTGCATGATTCGCATTGATATTCCTGCCGCCATGCGCGAGCTCGGCCTTGAGCCAGAAGCCGCGTTCAACGACCCACGCGTACGCCTTGAATTCAAAGTCTGGGCAGACGTGAAAGGTACGCCCATGGACGCTTCAGCCAAACTGAACCTGCAAATTACCGAGGGCGGCGGCGTCTCGATGTACGACGAAACCGTCGACAGCGATGCGGCGTTGGATATCCCAGTCCGTACTCAAACACTTCCATTGGACGACACCCCTTACCTTGAGCGTTTCAACGCGATGGTCGCGGATTTACGCGCCAATCCCAATGTTGTGGTCACCAAATATGTTGTGAACCCGCCTGCGACCGCCGAAGAATTCGCGGAAGCCGAAGCTTACGGAAATGTGCCTGCTTCGATGCGCGAATTCTACACACAAGCCAACGGGCTTGAGCTCGAGTGGGCTTTGAAATCCGCCGGCGACGACCGCAGCCCTCACGGCAATATCCGTCTGATGCCAATCGAGCAGGTTTTTTCATCCTGGGAAGACCAGATTTGGTTTAACGAAGATTGGGACGACAAGAAATTTCAGCCTCTGCATCCCATCGACTATTTTGTGCCAGAAGCCTGCGCAGCGCTCTATTTGGACGGCTCAGACAACGCCACGGTCTACTACCACTACTGCGGTGAAGAGATGGATTCGATGGCCGTCGACTTCGCAGGCTACCTCGAACTGCTGCTGAAAAGCCGCGGTTATTGGTACTGGCAGAAAGCCATCGTTGCAGATTTGACCGGTCAAGAATACACGATCGAGCCACGCGAATTCCGTCTTGGGATGGGCGGCCTTTTTGCCGACTACGACCCGAAATTCTTTCTGCGTAACGACTACGCCGCAACGGACGCCGAGTTTGTCGCTAAGCGCACACGCACTCGTGAAAAATTCTTCAGCGCACTCGACGAGGCCGGCGTTATCTACGAAGCCGAGGGCTCAAACGACGTCGCAGTGAAGGTCGACGCCTCGGACGAAAACCTGCAAAAATTGCAATTTGCCATGACTCCACTTGTAGGTTCGACCGACTTTTCGGGCGACTGGGGTATGATGCAGATTGGCGATTACCAAATCTCTAAGTAATTATTATGTATACACTTCGTTTTGGAATGGCTGTGACCTTTGTCACGGCGGTCGCATGTTCAGACTCTCAGGAATCGCCGTGTCCTTCGGGGTACGAGATTCGGGCTGGAGTCTGTGAAGTCGTTGGTGATGACTTGGATGCAGCCCAACATCAAGCTGACGCCGCCACGGATGGCAGCTCCACCGACGCCGATGATTCGGATGTCGGTGGGGACGCGTCAGTATCGGACAATCAGGATGCAGGCTTGGACGCCATGTCGGCCGATATGGCTGACGACTCGGGTGCATCGCTAGATTCCGGCAATGATACTGGCGCGGATTCCAGCATGGATTCCGGAGCTGATGTGGGCCCTGATTCCGGCGCTGACGCGGGCATCGATTCAGGAGCTGACGCGGGCATGGATTCCGGAACCGATGCCGGCACGACGCCTGGTGTGTACGACACGACCGGGTGGACGATGAAAACGTTCACCAAGAATGAAAGCGCATCCGTCGGCACCCCAGATTCCTACTTTTTTAACGTCGATCCTGGCAGCCCACTTTCGGCTTCCATCACCGGTGGTGGCAGCGGCACGTGGTCCGTCAACGTCTATGGCGGCTATTCAAATCAGCTTTACCCGTGTTCCGGCCAGGCGTTGTGCCAGGTGATGTTGAGGCCTGAAGACACGACTGTCATCGTCACGGCAATCACCACCGATATCGGCGGATACAGCCTAACGGTGCATTACGCCGGCGCTGGGCTACAGTAGGCCTTCGGCCGTGAGCGGTGAGCGGTGAGCAGTGAGCAGTGAGCGGCAAGCAGTGAGCGGCAAGCAGTGAGCGGCAAGCAATGAGCGACAAGCAATGAGCGGCAAGCAGTGAGCGGCAAGCAGTGAGCGGCAAGCAGTGAGCGGCAAGCGGTGAGCGGCAAGCAGGGGGCTGTTTTAGCTTCGCTAAAAACGGTTTTGCCAACTCGTATGGACGCTGTTTTTGATCGTCCTTTATTTTTGCATCACGACCACTGGGGAAAATCCGCCGTAGATGAGGCGCATGCCGTCGAAAGGCATGGGGTTTTTGGCAGGGTTCATTCGGTCGTCGGTTTTCATTAGCTCTTCCATCCGAGCATTTGCTGCGTCGCGAGTCGCCTTATCAGGCCATTCGATCCAGCTAAAAACGACAGACTCGTCTTCGTTGGCCAGCACTGATTTTCGAAAATCAGTGACCTTGCCGTTGGGCACATCGTCTCCCCAGCACTCGACCACGCGAATCGCGCCTTGTTCGATAAAGATGTTGTCGACCGCGTTGGCGTGGTCGATGAACTTTTGTCTATTGGCTGTAGGAACAGCGATGAGGAAACCGTCGATATAGCTCATTATTTTCTCTTGTTCGGGTCTAGTGTTTTTGCATCAATCTGGGTACGACCACAGACTATCAACTTCGAAAGATGGCGAAAGGAGCACAGATGAAAAACCGCGAAGGAACACCTATCTGGTATGAATTGATGACCCAAACGCCAGATGGCGCACAGGACTTCTATGGCAAAGTCATGGGCTGGTCCTACGAAACGATGCCAGGAATGGACTACCGAATCTGTGGGGCAACCCCTACCGAAGCTGTGGCAGGCATCATGAAAACACCGGAGGGCGCCCCGTTCGGCTCTGTCTGGTTTGTGTATTTCGGTGTCGAAGATGTCGATGCTACCGCTGAAAAAATCAAAACTCTGGGAGGCGCCATCCACATGGAACCAAAGGATATCCCAGGAGTCGGACGTTTCGCTTTTGCGGCAGATCCACAGGGAGCCATGTTTTACGTGATGCGGGGAGAAAGCGACGAAGCCAGCAAGGCATTTATGCCCATGACAACCGGTCATTTCTGTTGGAATGAATTGGTCACTTCCGACCAAAATGCCGCGCTCGAATTTTACGGAAAGCTTTTTGGTTTTGAGGTCGGCGGTTCAATGTCGATGGGCCCCAAAATGGGCGACTACACCTTCATCGTGCATGACGGCGTTGGTATCGGCGGGGCCATGAATGCATTCGAGGAAGGCGCTCAACCCTACTGGAATTTCGCCATTCAGGTCGCTGATATCGATGTCGCAAAAAAGGCGATTGAGGAGGCTGGCGGAACGGTGCGGATGGGGCCACATGAACTTCCCAATGATAGCGGGTGGTTGATTCAAGCGACCGATCCGCAGGGCGCCAAAATCATGTTCTCAGGACCACGAAAGGCATCAAAATAGTGGTAAATTCCACCTCATCCCCATCCCGGGGCCAAACCTGAGTCTAAACGACCTGCGATCAATCTAAAGGGGATCGACGACGACACACACGTTATCGACGCAGCCCAGATCAGGTTGTGGGCAATTATTGCAGACCACATTATCACCACTACCACATTCGGCCGGGCTGATTTGCAGCGCGTAATCGGCCGCATTTATGGCGATATTTGGACATGCGCAAGGTTGGCAAACTTCTCCCTCGGCAATGAGCATGCAGTCTTCAACGGTCTCGCAACTGGTCGAGAAGTTTGAGGCTTTTACTTCCTGAAGATATCGCGCCTCGCATTTCCCCTGAACGCATGCAGGAGCGAACGGCTCTGGAAGTTCGCAATCCGTTGCGACTGTGTCGCACACCACCCTATCGAATTGCTCACGATAGGTGTCGACATCGCTTGCGTTTATGCCCACCAAGTAACCGCAGCCGCAGGGGTCGTCGCCATCTACCAAGTCGCAATCTGAGTTAATTTGGCAGGTTTGATCGAAGTCCTCGATCTTCGGTGGTTGAATTAGATACGCTTTGCACATACCTGCATCACATGACACGCCGGTCGCGACGACATCATCCCAATGACAATCCGTCGGCGGCTCAACGCACTCATACTTGTCGACAAGGCTCTGAAAAACCTCCGCATCAATTTTATTTATACCCACATTAAGTGCGCCACAAACACACTGGTCTGGATTCACAAATGCGCAATCCGAGTCCATTTGGCAGGTTTGATCGTAGTCTGCGATTTTCGGCAGTTCCGTTACGGTATTGGCGTCTGTTTTTGCGGCGTTGTCGCAACCAACAGCACCCGTCAAAAACATACAAATCAACAACTTCTTCATGTTCCATCCTCAAACAAAATAAATCTAGAAACCAAAATGCATCATTTTGCCAGAATTCGTCCGTCGACCGGGTCCGAGCCACCATAAATAGTGGGTTTTGCCGCCATCTTGTCGGCCGTCTACAAGACCGGCTCGTTTTTAGGACGCCAGCTGCTTGGAAACCGCCGGTTGGGAATCAAATCCGATTCATTCCTCGTCGACCACGATGCAGATATTATCGACACAGTCCACAGGAGGTTGTGGGCAGTTATTGCAGACCACGCCACTATAACCACACTCGGGCGACGAGACTTTTGATGCGTAATCGGCCGCGTTGACGGGGATGCTTGGGCAAGGACAAGGCTGACAAAGATCGCCTTCCTGAATCAACAAACAATCGGATGCCGTCTGGCAAGTGGTCAGAAATTCTTCGGCACTGATATAACGAGGCTCGCGCGCCTGACATTTTCCCTGCACGCATGCGGGTTCATTAAGACAGGTCGAACAATCACCTGGCAGATCAGAACACGTCCTTGCAGCAGCCGCGGTGTAGGCCGCCAGGTCGCCCTTGTTCAGCGCCTGCGAGCACGTTCCACAGCCACACGCATTTTCGTTCACTAACTCGCAATCAGAATTGACCTGACAGGCCTGATTATAGTCTTCAACCTTGGGAATCTCTTCAGGAGTTTCTGTGCTCTCGTTGCAACCAAAAGTGCCGATAATCAACGCAAAAACCATCCACTTTTTCATGTTCCGTCCCCAATCTAATTATGGCCATTTTGGAATGCTAGTTAGGTTCAAAAACCAAGTCTAATAGAGTCACATCGCAAGTCGCAGTGCAGGCCATAGCATAGGGCCTGCGTACCAATGACTGCTCACCGCTCACTGCTCACTGCTCACCGTCAGAAGGGGTAGCGTTCCAATTCGATCGTGGCGTCGGCGACTTTGCGGCGAAGGCCCAACACGTCCACGCGGCTTGGCGGTGCGAGGCGAGCAATGCCGTCCAGGTGGGCGGTCAGTTTGTCGCCTTTGGATAGGTGCGAAAGCAGGTTCTGAGCGACCTCTTGAACCTTCTGGTACGCCTGAGCGACCACCAGGCGAGTGGTGGCTTGATGAAGAGTGGTCTTTTCGGCCCCAGAAATTTGGATGACCTCAAGCGTTCGAGCCACCGTGCAATCCATCAAGTAGACTTGGATGATGGCATCGGCCAAATCCATCAGGATTTCCTGCTGTTCGCGCAGGTCGGCCATGTGTTTTTGGATCGCCTGATTGGCGACATAAACGGTAAGTTTTTTGGCCTGCATCGTCAGGAATTTATCGAAGGCCAAATCGGGAGCATCCTGTGCGGGAGCAGCTGCGGTCACCCCGGCGCTCATGTCAGATTCGACTTTGCCGATCAGCGAAAATAGATCGAGTTGCCCCTTCATGGTTCGTTTGAGGATCGTGCCCGGAATCAACATACGGTTGATCTCGTTTGTGCCCTCAAAAATGCGGTTGATGCGGTTATCCCGGTACCAGCGCTCAACTTCGTACTCTTGAGAAAATCCGTATCCACCATGGATCTGCACGGCTTCGTCGGTCACAAAACTCAGAACTTCAGAGCCCAGGACCTTCATGATCGAATCCTCGACCGCAAATTCCTCGATGCCCTCCATCATCTGCTTCACGTACTCGGGGGATTTGCTGTCGAGCGCGCCCAGAGTCTGGTCCATATAACCCGAAACCCGGTAGACCATCGACTCAAGGCCGTAAAGGCGAGCCGCGGATTCACCGATTTTGGCACGTATCGCGCCAAAGTCCGAAATCGGCTGGCCG
>Ga0210026_1000509_pt1 | contig 44509 bp, 38 predicted proteins | sample CryGeymeta201509_FD_183977 | JGI IMG/M metagenome (GOLD analysis project Ga0210026, IMG submission 183977) | Groundwater microbial communities from Crystal Geyser aquifers in Utah, USA - Crystal Geyser metaG 2015-09 (SPAdes) (version 2) | ecosystem: Environmental > Aquatic > Deep subsurface >...
ATGCCTGGCGGCCATAGCGATGCGGTACCACCTGATCCCATTTCGAACTCAGAAGTGAAACGCATTAGCGGCAATGGTAGTGTGGGGTCTCCCCATGCGAGAGTAGCACACCGCCAGGCGCCCAATTCAAAAAAAACAACACCCCTGACTTAACCACAGTCAGGGGTTTTTGTTTTTAAGGCCCGGAAACAGGCCATGTTCTACCCCGCGGTCGTCCAGCAAGGATGTTCAGACAGCGTCATTAACAGGTCCATGATGACGGTCACCCAGCCACGCCTTCCTTGGCGTGTCGCGCGGCTGGGCGCCACTGCGTTGCTAAACATACCAGCCTTACCCAGGCGCCCAATTAGAACAAAGCCACCTTAATCGGGTGGCTTTTTTATGCCTGTTATTCTGGCTATCGAGTATCAACCCTTCCCTGGTGAACTACCCAGCCCGACATCATTGTCGGTCGTTCATACGGGCAAAGATACGCTTCGCAAAAGCTTCTGTCTTCACCCCAATTACAACAAAACTATCTAATCGGGTGGTTTATTTTCATGCCTAAAATTAAGTGCAGTAAAAGCATTATTTGTCACGTTTGAACAGATGTGGCCCACTTTCTCTTTTATTGGCTGAGTAATATATTTTTACTTATGGCCTATCTACAAATGTTCAGTAGTCTATTCACTGAGTTTTTAATTTTAATAAGCCAAAACTCAGTTTTTATTAGCTAGATCGCGCTGTTTGCTTGCCCATTCAGAGGGCTATTGGTAAAGTTGCGCATTATTTAAATTACCCACTAGGATGCGGTTTACTCCATGTTCAAAAAACTTCGGGGAATGTTTTCCAACGATTTATCCATTGACCTCGGTACGGCAAATACCCTCATTTATATTAAAGACAAAGGTATTGTACTTAACGAACCTTCTGTCGTAGCGATTCGTCAAGAAAGAGCCGGTGGTCCGAAGAGTGTTGCAGCCGTTGGTCACGATGCAAAACGCATGTTAGGTAGAACGCCTGGTAATATCAAAGCCATCAGACCAATGAAAGATGGCGTTATCGCTGACTTTTATGTAACTGAAAAAATGTTACAGCATTTTATTAAACAAGTTCACGATAATAACTTTTTACGTCCAAGCCCTCGTGTGTTGGTGTGTGTACCCTGTGGTTCTACTCAGGTAGAGCGACGTGCAATTCGTGAATCAGCGCTGGGCGCTGGCGCGCGCGAAGTGTTTTTGATTGATGAACCTATGGCGGCAGCGATCGGCTCTGGTTTGCCCGTTTCTGAAGCAACAGGTTCTATGGTAGTTGATATTGGTGGCGGTACCACAGAAGTGGCCATCATCTCGTTAAACGGTATTGTTTATTCGTCTTCTGTGCGCATCGGTGGTGATAAATTTGATGAGGCGATTATTTCTTATATTCGTCGTAACTTCGGCTCATTGATTGGTGAAGCCACAGCAGAACGCATTAAACATGAAATTGGTGCTGCTTATCCTGGTGAAGAAGTTAAAGAAATTGAAGTACGGGGACGAAATCTAGCTGAAGGCGTTCCGCGTAGTTTTACGTTGAATAGCAATGAAATATTAGAAGCCTTGCAAGAGCCATTAACCGGGATTGTATCCGCTGTGATGGTCGCCCTCGAACAATCTCCCCCAGAATTGGCGTCGGATATTTCAGAGCGCGGCATGGTGCTTACCGGTGGTGGTGCTCTATTAAAAGATCTAGACAAGTTATTAATGGAAGAAACAGGGATCCCTGTTGTCATAGCGGATGACCCATTAACTTGTGTAGCTCGTGGCGGTGGTAAAGCCTTCGAAATGATCGATCTGCATGGGGGCGATTTATTTAGCTACGAATAACTTTTAATTAATGGTGGCGCACTGAAGGGTGTCGCCGCCTTCTTGGCGCCGTAATATGAACCCTATTTTTACCAGTGGTCCCTCTCTACAACATAGACTTGCACTAGCACTTTTGTTGTCGGTTGCCCTTATTGTGTTAGATCACAAATTCAATAGTTTTAGCAGTACCCGCGTCTACCTCAATTCTCTTGTGAGTCCGTTGCAATATTTGGCCAACCTGCCAGGTGAAATGCTCAATGCAAGTGCAGCACGCTTAGCGTCGCACCAACGTTTATTAGACGATAATGCCAAGTTAACTTTGCAAGCGACCCTAATGAGTGAGCAACTGCAGAGAATGACCTTTTTGCAGGCCGAAAATGAACGTTTACGACGTTTACTCAACTCACCGGTTAAAACCAACACCCGCAAAGTTGTCGCTGAGTTAATGGCGGTTGACAATAATCCATATAGTCATCAGGTGGTCATCAACAAGGGAGCACTCAATGGCGTATATGAAGGGCAGGCCGTACTTGATGAAAATGGAATAGTTGGGCAAATCATGCAAGTTAGTTCGACAAACAGTCGAGTGTTGCTCATTGCTGATGTCACCCACGCTATTCCTGTTCGGGTTGCCCGCAACAACGTGCGTTTGGTGGTATCCGGTACAGGTAGTTTAGATGAACTTGATATCCAACATGTGCCGCATAGCACCGATTTACAAGTTGGTGATATGTTACTCTCATCTGGTTTAGGCAAAGTCTTTCCAGAAGGGTATCCGGTTGCTACTGTCACTACAATTGTTCGCGATGAAACTCGTCCTTTTGCCCAAGTTAAGGCAAAACCCATTGCTCAACTGGATCGACTAAAATATTTATTGTTACTTTGGTTTGAAGAAACGCCAGGCACAACCTCTGAATCACCAGAGGAGTCGGTGAACCCATGATATTTAAACACTACACGATAGCGCTGAGCATTATCTGTGCCCTGGTATTACAAATTATGCCGATGCCTGGCTTTGTCGATCTCTATCGTCCGGACTGGGTATTACTCGTTTTAAGTTACTGGACCTTGGCTTTGCCCCACAGAGTGAATGTTGGTTTAGCCTTCATTGTTGGTTTGACCCTCGACATTCTGTTAGGCACAAGTTTGGGTGAGCATAGTTTTGCTATGTGCCTGAGTATTTATGTATTAGCAGCCAACTATCAACGCTTGCGCAACTACTCTGTTTGGCAACAAGCCATGGTCATGGGCATCATGTCGGCGTTTTACAACCTGATTTTATTCTGGTTACAACACATGCTGACTGACGTGTATTTTCTTTTTACTTACATGTGGCCAGTTTTAAGCTCAATGTTACTTTGGCCTTGGCTGTTTTGGTTGTTACGGAAACTGCGTCGCCAACTAAGGATCAACTGATTAGCCATGGTAGTGCTCGCCTCACAATCTCCACGCCGAGCAGAGCTTCTAAAGCAGATCGGTATCCCGTTTAAAATACTGCCAGTGGATATTGACGAAAGCCCGCTTTCAGATGAATCAGCACAAAATTATGTATTGCGTTTGGCCCAAGAAAAATCACAACGAGGCTGGATAATTGCCCAAGGTGATGAGCCAGTTTTAGGTGCCGATACGGTTGTGGTTATTGACGATCAAATTCTGGGTAAACCGCAAAGTCAGTCAGACTCGATACGCATGTTAACTTTATTGTCGGGTCATACTCACCGAGTGTTAACGGCTGTGGCAGTGACCATAGCTGAACGTCAAGTAAGTTGCATTGTTACCAGTTTAGTGCGCTTTGCGCTCCTCACCGACCAACAAATGCATGATTATTGGTTAAGCGGAGAGCCGGCAGATAAAGCGGGTAGTTATGCTATTCAAGGTCTTGGCGGTCAGTTTGTAGAGCATATAAATGGCAGTTACAGCGGCATCGTTGGCTTGCCACTTTTTGAAACGAAACAATTGTTAAACGAAATAGGCTATTTCCATGAGCGCTGAACTACTGATCAATGTGACCCCTTCAGAATCACGAGTAGCCTTAATTGAAAATGGTATTTTGCAGGAAATACACATTGAACGGCATACTAAGCGCGGCTTGGTAGGCAACATCTATCGCGGAAAAGTCAGTCGTGTATTACCCGGTATGCAGGCAGCTTTTGTCGATATTGGTCTTGATAAAGCCGCATTTTTACATGCCTCTGATATTGCCATCCACAGTGAGGTAGAAGAGGAAGTTTCCACCACTCATATAGAAAAACGTGATATTCGAGAGTTAGTCAAAGACGGTCAAAACATCGTGGTTCAGGTTGTCAAAGATCAGATCGGCACCAAGGGAGCCCGCCTGACCACCGATATCACCATTCCCTCAAGATACCTAGTGTTCATGCCAAGTGTTACCCATGTTGGTGTATCACAGCGTATTGAAGATGAAACAGAGCGCGAGCGGCTAAAATCTCTGGTGCAAGGTTTCTGTAGCGAACACGGTGGTTTTATTTTACGTACCGCGGCAGAGGGTGTGAAAGAGCAAGAGCTCACTCAAGATTCCGATTTTTTGCGGCGCCTATGGGAAAAAATTCGTTCTCGCATGAAAAATAAATCCCATATTTTGTATGAGGATTTACCTTTGGCGCGTCGTGTACTGCGCGATTTTGTTGGTACGACGCTGGATCGAATCCGCATTGACTCAAAATTGTCGTTGCAGGAGCTGCAACAATTCACGAAAGAATACGTGCCAGAGTTACATAGGCTATTAGAATATTACCCTGGCGACCGCCCCATATTCGACCTATATGACGTCGAAAATGAGTGTCAACGCTCTTTGGATCGGCGTGTTGACCTCAAATCAGGTGGTTACCTCATCATCGATCAAACCGAAGCGATGACCACAATAGACATTAATACCGGAGCATTTGTTGGGCACCGCAATCTCGAAGAAACGATTTTTAATACCAACATTGAAGCCACCTTAGCCATTGCTCGACAACTGCGCTTGCGCAATCTTGGTGGCATGATCCTCATTGATTTTATTGATATGGTCGACCAAGACCATCAGCGTCGAGTGATACACAGTCTCGAAGCAGCCACCGCCAAAGATAGAGCAAAAATCAATATTCATGGCTTTACTGCCTTGGGTTTGATCGAGATGACACGCAAAAGAACACGAGAAAGTTTGGAACATATTCTCTGTGGTGAGTGTCCAGTATGTAAGGGCCGAGGATCGATCAAGACAGTGGAGACTGTGTGTTTTGAAATAATGCGTGAAATTGTCAGAGTGAATCGAGCTTACGCGGCGGACAAATTTGTGGTTTACGCTTCACCTGCGGTGTGTGAGGCATTATTGGGCGAAGAGTCTCACATGCTTGCAGAGTTGGAAGTGTTTGTGAGTAAACAAATAAAGGTGCATACCGAATTGTTATACAACCAAGATCAATTTGACGTTGTCATGATGTAGTTAGACCAAAATTAATGCGATCTACGCGGTTTTATCTAGCTTACCTTGTCAGAAAAATATGGACGCTATTAGCGCTTAGTTTAGTGCTGGTTGCTGTTTTCTTGAGTGTCCTCAGGCTTTCGCTTCCGTATATGGATCAGCAGAAGCAATTTCTTGAAGAGTATTTAAGTGAGCAGTTTGGCGCTTCGCTGAGTATTGGCGGTATCAGTGCAAATTGGCGTGGCAGTGGTCCGGTCATCGTTTTCCAAAATGTTGAATTGTCACGTAATACCGAATCACCTGTGAGCCTCACGATCAGTGAAACGGAGATTGAAGTAGATTTTTGGCACTCTGTCCTAGCTCGCCAGATTCAGTCAAACAAATTCGATCTATATGGTTTACATCTGACGGTTGACCTCAACTTAATCACCCAAAGTGAATCTGACTATCCCATCATTGATGCATTAGAGCGGCTGTTTCTGCAGCAATTGCAATCATTCTCAGTGAACAACGGTAGTATCGAATTGCTAACGGCAAATAAACAGCAAACCGTGTTAATCGATGAACTTTCTTGGGTTAACAAGGATGACCGACATCAAGGTGTTGGTGAAATGCAAATTGCCGACATCGCAAAAAATTCAGCCTCGTTCATTCTCGATTTGACCGGTAATGACGATGAGTTGAGTGGTACTTTTTTTGCGCAGGCAAAAGAACTCGATCTGGCGCCATGGGTGAGCAAGTGGCTGGATAGTCGTTACGCCCTCACCGACAGTCGCGGTAGTTTTGTGATGTGGATAGGCATCAAACAAAAAGCCATTGAGTCCGTGCAATTAGATTTGTCGAATAGTCGTTTTGATTGGCAGCTGGATGAGCAGCAAATTAGTGCAGAAATACAGGGAGGGCAGCTTTACGCTGAGCCAGTGAACGGCAGCTGGCTAATGAATTTTAATAATTTAGCGCTAGCCATCAACGAGCATATGTTTACCTCTAGTTGGCGAGCGCAGCGTGACCAGCAAGGCAACGTAAGCCTCAGCAATATTGAAGATATTGCCCTTGCACCATTGTTATCAGCCTTACCTTTGTTTATTGATGATAACGCAATGGAAATGTTGCGACATCTGCAACCAGAAGCCTTTTTGGAGCGTTTGCAGATGCAAATGACGGGTAAACACGATTTTGATCTTAGCGCTGACGTTCGTGACGTAAGCTGGCAGCAGTATCAAGGAATACCAGGCCTGAGTAACGTGAATGCAGCCGTAAACTGGCATAATGGACAAGGGTCTGTGCATATCGGTTCGGCCACTAGTATTATATCGGTGGACCAAACACTGCCAAATGACATCGAACTTAATTATCTTGACGCAAATTTTTGGCTCAAGCGAAGTGAGGAAGGTGTAGATGTTTTCACTGACAACCTGGTATTGATCAGCCCTGACCTCAGCCTGACATCACAGTTATTCTATCGTACCAAGGACAATTTTTTAGCTTTAGGCGCCAACATAACGCCTTTAGATATCGGCCAAGTAGCGCAGTTTTATCCCGCGGATTTGATGGGCGTTGAGACCAGAGATTATTTGGTGGACGCGCTTAAAAGTGGCAGAATTGAGCAAGCGCAAACACTGTGGTTCGGAACGTTAGGTGACTTTCCTTATGCGCAAAACCAAGGCGTTTTTCAAGCCACGGTTGTCATCAATGACGCAACACTCAAATTTGATCCCAATTGGCCAGCGCTCACGCAATTTAATGTACAGCTTCTATTTGAAAACGAAAGTTTGCATATCGAGAGTCAGCAAGGCCAGCTTGCTGAGGTCACCCTGGCTAATCTGAACGCCTCTATTGCTAGTTTGAGTAAAGATGCCATTTTGACCATTCAAGCGAAAGCGATGGCAAATGGCGCGTCGGTGAGAGATCTTATCAATCAAAGCAATTTAGCTGATTCACTCGGATCTGTGTTTAAAGAAGTACAATTTGATGGACAACTAACCACTGACCTGAATTTACATATCCCCCTCAGCGATGCCGATGTTGTGGCCAGTGGCAAAGTGCTTTTACAAAACAATCCAATCTACCTTGGCGCAGTGGATCTCACCTTAGAAAATGCCACTGGTTTAGTAGAATTTGTGAATGAGCAGGTAAAGTTTAAAGATTTAAAAGCCACACTATTTGGACAACAAGTCTTCGTGGATTTCGTGGGTAAACAAAGTGATGCCGGTTATGCCGCAGACATCAGCGTAAACGCTGATTGGGATGTGACGACATTAAGCACAAGTTATTATGCGCCAGTCAGTGCCTATCTCACTGGCAACAGCAAATGGCAGGCAAAAATTGCGCTACTACTACCTGAACAAGGTTATGAATACCAAGCCTTACTCAGCAGCCAACTCGACAATCTGCAGTCGCAACTCCCAGCGCCTCTTCATAAATTAAGCAGTGAAACCTTGCCCCTTGTTGTGAGCGTGAAAGGCAATCAACAAGCTTCTTCAATTAATCTTAAGTTAGGCAAACAAATAGAATTTAATGGCAACCTACCCCACGAAAATATGCAATTTTCGCGAGCGCATTTGGCGATAGGTGAGTCAGACTTAATGGGCATGGGTCTTGGTTTTAGTATTTCAGCTAATGTTGACGAGCTTGACGTCGGAGCTTGGTATCAGGCAATTAGCGACCTCTTCAGCGACATGCCCCAGCAAGACAATCCGGTTTTGGAAGCACCAAAACGCATTGCAATCAAAGCGGCTTCAGCCTTAGTCGCGGGACAAAAATTCACAGATGTTGAAATACTGGCAAAAAATACCAGTGACAGTTGGTTATTAGATATTAATGCCGCACAGACACGCATGGACATCGCACTCTATAAAGATTGGTTAGGAAGAGGGATTAACATAACCGCTGAGTTTATTGACATCAATGAATGGCAGTCAGCCCCTGAAACTGAAAAACCGCTTTTTCTAGAGACCTTTACACCAAACTTAGCGGTACTGCCGCCGGTCAATTTTGTGTGTAAACGTTGTCGCCTGTTCGATACTGACTTAGGCAAAATAGATTTTAGTCTCAGTCGAGCCGCTACTGGTATGCATATCGACAGCCTGCGACTGAACAATGCAAATGGGCTTCTTTATGCGCAGGGTGATTGGTTTATCGGTGATGGGCAAAGCAGCACTCGTTTAACCGGAGATTTCAGTAGCTCGGATTTTGGCGCCCTGCTGAAAGATTTTCAGTTTAATTCTGGCATCAAAGACTCAAAAGCCACGACGAAATTTGATTTAAGTTGGCAGCGTGCACCTTACGAATTTAACTATGCCACCTTAAGCGGCGAGATGAATTGGCGTTTAAGCGATGGGTATTTAACTGAAGTGACAGATAAAGGTTCACGTATATTCAGCATCTTGAGTCTCGATTCACTGGTGCGAAAACTGAAGTTAGATTTTCGCGATGTCTTTGCCAAAGGATTTTTCTACGACAAGATGAGTGGCAGTTTCCAGATTAACAACGGGATTGTGGACACACGTGATACCTTGGTTGATGGAGGGGCAGGAGAGCTGACAATGTATGGCTACACAGATTTGAATACGCAACAACTTGACTATCAAATCGCCTTTGCCCCCAATGTGACCTCTAGTTTGCCAGTGATCGTTGCATGGATGGTAAACCCAGCCACGGCTCTCGCTGCGTTAGCTCTGGATCAAGTGCTCACTTCAGCTAAGGTTATTTCCAATATTAAATTTGCTCTGACGGGCACCATTGACCAACCGAAAATTGAAGAGCTGGGCCGCGATAGTAAAGAAGTGAGTCTACCAGCCAAGCTCAACGCGGATTCTATCCCTCAGCCTCAGGATACACCCTTAGCAGAACCCGTGCCTGTTAGTTTACGTGTTGTGACGGAGGAACCGATTAGTGGCTAATGTTGTTGCCTTACAGATGACCTCAACACCAGAGGTACAGGAAAACTTAAAGTTTGTTGAGCATCAATTGGCTATGCTCGTGGTTGATCAACCGACCTTGGTGGTGCTGCCAGAGTGTTTTGCGTGTTTTGGTGGCACTGAACAATCTATCTTAGATATTGCAGAAACAGCGGGTGATGGCCCAGTTCAGCAGCGTCTGGTCGAGTTAAGTCGTCAGTATGGCGTGTGGCTTGCTGCGGGCAGCTTTCCCTTGCGAAGCGGAAAAAATGCTAAATACACTGCCTCATGTTTACTGTTCAACGATAAAGGTGAACAAGTCTGTGAGTATCAAAAAATACATTTGTTTGACGTACAAGTAGGTGACAACACCGGCATGTATTTGGAATCAAAAAACACCGAGGCTGGCAATCGCCTGGCGGTGCTTGATACGCCTTTTGGTCGTTTAGGTTTAGCCATTTGTTACGACATTCGTTTTGCTGCCATGTTTCAAGCCATGAGTGAGCCGTTACCCATGGATGTATTGGCCTTGCCTGCGGCGTTTACCTATAAAACGGGGCGTGCCCATTGGCAAACGTTATTGGCTTGTCGCGCTATTGAAAATCAATGTTATGTGGTTGCGGCTAATCAAAGTGGTACTCACGCAAATAACAGACAAACCTATGGCCACTCCTGTATTATATCACCTTGGGGCGAAACCCTTGCTAGCTTGCCTTCTGACTTAGGCACGGTATCAGCCGCTCTAGATTTCCAAACCTTGATGAAAATCCGCGCTGCGATGCCCGTATCACAACACAATAAATTCAGGAGTTACCTTGTCTGATCAGGTCGAAACCAACTTACTCGATGCCTCACAATTAAATCGTTCTGCGTTGGAAAACGCCCTAGACATTATTTATCAACATGATAACGATTTTGCTGATTTGTACTTTCAGTCAAGCCAGCATGAAACCTGGGTACTAGAAGACGGTATTATCAAGGAAGGTAGCTATAACATCGAGCGTGGTGTTGGTGTGCGTGCCGTCAATGGCGAGAAGACAGGCTTTGCTTATTCCGATGAAATCTCGCCAGACGCGTTAAAAAAAGCTGCCACGGCTGCTCGCAGTATTTCTGCACAAGGTGGTCGCCATCACGTCACGCCACTTAAAGTGCAAGTGACTGAGCCACGCTATTTTGCCAACAATCCACTAATGGCCATGCAAGACCAAGAAAAAATGGCCTTGTTACGGGCTGTAGACAGCTACTTACGGCAGCAAGAACCGCTACTAAGCCAAGTTACCGTGAGTTTAAGTGGTGTTTATGAGGAGGTCTTGATCGCTGCCACTGACGGCACATTTTGCACTGACATCCGCCCCTTGGTGCGTTTGAATTGCTCGGTGTTGATTGAACAAATGGGTCGTCGTGAAAAGGGTAGTGCCGGCGCGGGTGGACGTTATGCCTACGATTTCTTCCTGCAATCAACCGATGGTCGTCAGTATTATCAGCAAATTGCCGATGAAGCTATTCATATGGCCAGAGTGAATATGCAGGCCGTGGCTGCACCAGCAGGACAAATGCCGGTGGTCCTCGGTAGCGGTTGGCCTGGTGTGTTATTACATGAAGCAGTCGGCCATGGTTTAGAGGGTGACTTTAATCGCAAAGGCGCTTCCACCTTTAGTGGTCGAATTGGTCAACAAGTCGCCGCCAGAGGTTGCACCATTGTTGATGATGGTACCTTGGCTAACCGCCGTGGTTCTTTGAGTGTTGACGACGAAGGCACACCCAGCCAATACAATGTGTTAATTGAAGATGGCATCCTGAAGGGTTACATGCAGGACAAATTGAATGCCCGACTAATGGGCGTCAAACCAACAGGCAATGGACGCCGTGAAAGCTATGCTCATCTGCCCATGCCGCGCATGACCAATACCTATATGCTGGCTGGGCAACATGAACCTGCTGCCATTATAGCTTCTATCGACAAAGGGATTTATGCTCCCAACTTTGGTGGTGGCCAAGTTGATATCACCTCTGGTAAGTTTGTGTTTTCAACCTCAGAAGCTTACCTGATCGAAAACGGCAAAATCACTAAACCCATTAAGGGCGCAACACTGATAGGCAATGGCCCCGAAGCTATGCAAAAAGTTTCTATGATCGGTAATGATTTGGCTTTAGATCGTGGCGTGGGAGTGTGTGGCAAAGATGGCCAGAGTGTGCCGGTAGGTGTTGGCCAACCTACACTGAAAGTAGATGAATTGACCGTTGGTGGCACCGCCTAAGAACGAAAAGCAAAGTAGGTGTAATATTCATTAAGTTCGCAAGTACTGCTGCATGGCGCTTGGGAATGACGTTGTAGTGAAGATGATAGAGGAATTTTTATGACTCGCCTAAAACATGGCTTTGATGGTATTCCAAGGGTTTGCGCCACTTTGGCAAGGTTAACAGACCTTGTTTAAGGGCATGTTTATTTTTTCTCTTGTGTCCCAGTTGCAGTTTACCTTGCGTCTGCTGAGCTGCCTTGTTGTGTATGTTGGGTTGGTGCAAACAAGCTTCGCCGTGGATGCCTTAAAGTTTGGCGTGTCTATTTCCACCAAAGCACAGCGTGAAGCCTTCTATACGCTTGCTCGTCAATTTGAACGGGAAAACCCGGGTACAGCGATAGACTTTACTGCTTTAACGAGTGAAGTTTACAAGGACAAATTCGCTACGTTTTTAACGGATCAAAGTTATGACGTTTTGTATTGGCATGCTGGTCAACGACTTTTTGAGTACGTCGAGCAAGGAAAAATCGCGGATTTAGACGAGATTTGGCAACAAGCAAACCTTGATCACGTTTTTGACCGCAGCGTCATTGAAAATGTCAAAGTGCTACAGCACTATTACGGGCTACCAATTTCTTATTATCAATTGGGTTTTTACTACAATAAACCTCTGTTTAAACAGCTCAATTTGCAAGAACCTACAACCTGGCCTGAGTTTCTTGCGCTGTGCGCCCAGCTAAAAGCACAGAACATTCCTCCAATATTTATCGGAAGTGCCAGCAATTGGCCTGCCACAGCCTGGTTTGATTATTTAAATTTGCGCATCAATGGCCATGTATTTCAACAGCAACTTGCCAGTGGCAGCGTATCTTTCGATGATGTCAGGGTAAAAAAAGTATTAGAGGTATGGGCCGAGCCAATCAATAGTGGATATTTTATCGCTGACCACAAAGATTTAGATTAGCGAGAAGGCTTACCTTTTTTATTCAGAGGCCTTGTTGGTATGTCAATGATTGGTAATTATGTGATTCAAGACATACCGGAAAATTTATTAAAATCTATTGGCTTCTTCCCTTTCCCCTTGGTGAATGAACAGATTGGTTTGTTTGAAGAAGCCCCGCTCGATGTATTGCTCATCCCGCGCAATGCTAAAAATACAGCCTTGGCTATGCGCTTTTTAGCCTTTGCGAGTCGTAGTGACATACAATCGAAACTCAATGCTATGTTGGGCGTGATCTCGCCGAATCGGTTGGCACAAAGCACCACCAGTGAATTAGTCCAAGAGGCGTATAAAGTGCTAAATCACGCAGAGGGTTTAACGCAGTTTTTTGACCGAGACGCAAAAAAGACCTTAGCCGATAACATCATGCCTATTTTTGATCGCTTTCTGATTAATCCAAATGTTGAAAAAACCCTGCTTGAATTAGAAAGTGCCCGACTACATTCCATGGAACTTTTGTCATATTGATGTAATAAATTTACCGTTGACAGTAGCAACAGGCAAGGTAAGGTAAGGGCGCGACACCTTACACAACTTCGCTGCAGTTTATTGCGATTACCCCTTTTTCATTTAGTCAATGTATGCCTTGCGAGGGTTTTTATTATGGCTCAATTGAAGTGCTTTTTGCCCCATCGTTTAGTTAATCCTGCCTTGATGATCATGTTGGCTGGCTTAGCCTCTGGTTGCAGCAGGATGGACGCAGAAACCGAGGTCAAAGTCGATTATTGGCAAAAACAAACAAACATGATGATATTAAATGGGCCAGAAAAATCTCGTGTTTTTGCTTGGGTGTATGGCTTAGATAATAATGCAAAGTATTCTGGTGACAGCCTACATGCCATTATTGAAGATCTGCCCAACCATCAGGCGTGCATCACGCTGACCATCAAATTTGGTGAAGATGACAGAGTCGACAAACACGAGGTAGAGTACTCGAGTGAATGCGCTCACAACTAATAATCTGGATACAAACGCAGAGTCTGTTGGTCTTTTATCGATGAAAGTGAGCCAACGCTAGCCGATGGCTCGCCACGCCACGTGCAACACTGTTGTGGGAACTCACGCAATAGCCGATAACACAAAAAAACAGCAGGTCTTGGCCTGAACCTGCGGGGCCGTTACGAACGTAACGTTTCCGTAACTCATATCTGCGGCGTAGTCCCTCATTCCTCATGCATTTTGCAGGTAGCACGCTTATACTACGCAGCCCTTGTTTTGCAAAAATGCCCGAAAAACCACGGCACAACACCCTGCAAATGCTAAGAGACGTTAATACTCTTCCAGTAACGTGGTATTAAGCGCCTTGCTTAACTGCTGGGCATGCAGTTGCAACTGTGCAATCAACGGCGTACAAAGCTGTTTTTGTTCAAGAGGCTGACCAAGCAACTGGCGTAGTGTCTCGCACGCCGTTTTTGAATCAAGCAACGCACATTCATTGACATTGTGTTGCATCTCTATCACCAGTTCGGCGGCCTGGGAATAATTATCGGCGCTGATGAGGTCGTTTAACCGCGTGAGTTTGTCTGGCAATGTTTGTATATAGTGGCAAATAGCGCGGTGCAACTGTGCAATACTGTTGCGCTGTTGTTTAATCCCAAGGGCGATGTCCACGCCGGGTAAACTGATACATTGGCGGCTAATCGCCAACACTTTTGGTAGTTCATACGCCAAGGCTATCTCATCATCTTGTAGGGCATAGTGCTCAATATCCGCAAATTTATCGCCAACTACATCAAAACCAAATGAGGACGCAGAGCCTTTAATTCTGTGAGCGATCTCACTTACCAAGGTTAAATCTCTTTTTTGCCAAACCAGCTCTAGTTGTTGGCATTGATCAGCTAATTCAAACTGATAATCACGACACAGGTTCAACATATCTTCATCTGCAAAACCGGCACTGGGCCTGTTAGTTTGTTGCAGGTATTTGCTTAATTTTACAATCAATTGCTCTCGAGACAGCGGCTTAGCCAGATGATCTGAGAATCCAAGACGCAAATAATGCTGAACTTCATGCACCATGCTGTTGGCAGTCAAGGCAATAATGGGGGTGCTATAGCCCGCAGCACGAATTTTTTTCAACGCTTCGGTGCCGTCCAATAGCGGCATGTGAATATCCAGTAAAATCAGATCAAAATTCTGATAAAACACCGCATCGAGTACCTGCTGACCGTTTTCAACCTCGGTGACAAGGATATGCATTTTTTTCAGCAATATTGCCGTTAGCTCTCGATTACTGGGATGGTCATCTGCCAGCAAAATACTGCAACCACGAAAGTTGGGTAAGCGGTTTTCTTTCTCGATTCGACGGTTGCTCAGAGGCCAAATTTCCGCTACGGAATGCAACCACTCACAGTTTTCCACTACGTTTAAGCCAATCCGCAATGTAAATGTAGAGCCTTTACGAATAATGCTCTCGACACTGATATCACCACCAAGTCCTTGGGCAAGACGCCGAGAAATACTCAGACCCAGACCTGTGCCTCCAAAACGTCGATTGATGGAGATGTCAGCTTGAGAAAAGGGCTCAAATAAACGGGGTAATTGCTCAGCGGTGATGCCAACGCCCGAGTCTTTGACTTGAATGATCAGTGCCTCGTCGTCATGGTCAACGGTGATCCCCACAAAGCCCTGTTCGGTAAATTTAATGGCGTTATTAGTCAGATTAAATAGGATCTGCTTGAGTCTGGTTGGATCGGTATAAATTTGAGTTGGCAACGGCAATTTATAGTCAACATGGAAAGCCAAACCCTTATCTCGAGCACGTTTACTTACCAAGGTTTCCATTTGCCCAAGTACTGTGAACAAAGCTGTAGGCAATAGCTCAAATTCAAGTTTATTCGCTTCAATCTTACTGATATCCAGTATGTCATTGATGACTTCAAGTAGATGGTTGCCGTTTTGAGCAATAATTTTAGTCACCCGTTGTTGCTCTGATTTGTCTATGTCTCCCAGCAATATCCCTTCTGCATAACCTATTATCGACGTCAGAGGCGTGCGGATCTCATGGCTAACGTTGGCCAGAAAACGGTCTTTCGCCAGATTGGCGGCATACAACTCGCTATTTGTTAACGCGAGCTGGGTATTAGCAGCGGTGAGTTCTCGAGTGCGTTCTTCGACGGTTTTTTCTAGGCTGGTGGTCAGCTGCAAGTTTTGTCGATAAATCAATTTGATACGAGCGGCAATAGCGCACACGACCAAAAAGCAACCTAGGGTATTAGCAATAACGGCGTACAAGTAATAATTGAACTGACCACCTGGCAACCAATGAATGTTGATAAAATGACACGCTAAGTTGGCGGCCAACACAATCAGTAGTGCCACACAAAAGTAACTTGCAGGCTTGAACCCTCTGCGCCAGGCTTGAATGCCAAAGACTAGGCCTAATAATAAGGTCATTGTGAGCAACATACTCAACAGTTGCTGACTCAGTTTTACTGAAGAAAATGCCACACATAAAACCAACAGGGCGAGCAAGCTGATGGCGATGAATACCCCTCTTAGTTTTGGCGCTCGGGTTTCAAGGCGTAAAAATTGATAGATAAACATACACAAACTCGCTGTGCCCACACTGACGCTGGGTAACAGCAGTGAATGCGACAGTTTAAAACCGAGCCATTCAGGTACACTAAACAAACAAGCCCATTCAATGGCAAAAGCCAGTGTCGCGGTGGCAAAACTCAGATACTGCGGTTGGCGAATCACGCTGAACAGAAAATAATTGTAAAATGCAATGGTGAGTAAGGCACCAAGACACAACAATAAAACCAAATTTTCGAGGTTAAAACGCGCCATACTTTGTTGATAAACATCGATGACAATGCGCAGTGGTGCGAGAAAATTATCACCTCGCATGACCAATACCACGGTTGCTGTCGCCCCTGGTTTTAGTTTTAGGTGTGCGCCGTGATGCAATGCAGCGATGGAAATGTGGTGATGACCGGTGATAACTCTATCGGCAGCGGTGTTTGCTTCTGTGCCGCTAAAATTAAAAATGTCGATTTGCTCAACCATGCTGCCGCTGGTTTGTAAAAACCATGATGTTTCAGCTGTATCGTTGTGAATCTGCAATGCAGTTAAGTAGCGCTCACCCAAGTTTGTAGCATAGGTTTGTGCGCTTAAGGTCGCTATCAAACTTAGCATTTCATCTTGTTGAGATGGCAGGGATTGCACGACATCGGGTATGGGATAAAAGTGTAGGTCTGCACTTAAATTTTGCTGACTCATGGCAGACAAATTAAATCGTGGTAACGAATTATCATCAATCGCTAAAGCTGGTATGGTGATGAATACCAGAAGCAACAAACTCACGCGGATAAAAAAGTTCTTATAAACCAAACGCACACCGATAATTAATTGAATACTAACACTATCAAAACCCTCGTTTTCTGATTGAATATCTCGAGGTGTCGCAACACAATAGTGGCCTACAGCCGGCAGCATGCCATAGTCGCGGAGTATTACAATGCTTGGTGTGGATAAATATTGTGCGGTTAGCTTTTTATCCATTCAAAAAATAGATAAATTATTGAAAATAATACGGAATTCTTGTTGAGCTTAAGTAGAGCAGTCGGCCTGAATTTTTCGATTATTAGACAGAAAACAGCAGTGCACCCTATTCGCGTTATGGGCCTTAGCGATAAATCATTAATGCGACACAGTAGATTACAACGGGAAAGCTTTAACCATGCAAAATGAACAAAGAGTGGATTTTTTGCCATATCAAAATGAGCTGGGCATGGACGCGAATCAAGGCCTGCGTCTGCGTCGACAATGGCAAATATTTTGCGCTGTTTTTGTTGCGGTTATGCTGGTGGCCAACGTCGTCTTGTGGAATCGAGCCGCCGTTTATCATAGCCAAGCATTATTGCAGGTGAGCTATCCCGCTTCATCTGTTTTACAGGGAACAGACCTTAGCCAACAGTTTATTGCTGTTCACCAACAAAGACTGACCAGCAACAGTGTATTGAATGCTGTTGCCTCGGCCATGCAACGTCAAGGTCTTGTGGTTGATGCCCAAAGGCTCGGCAATATGCTAAGTGCCGAAGAAAACACGCTGGGTCGTACCTTATTGTTAAGTGCAACTGGGGTTGATGCCCCTATCTTAAAGCCCATTGTCGATACGTGGATCAGTTATTATTTGTCCCAAGTGCAAAGCGATGCTCGCGACAGTAACGTTGATGAATTGCAGCAAACGGATGATAACTTAGCGAGTATTCAAAATAAGATTGTGAGTCAGCAGCAAACACTGAGTGATTTTGCGCAAACTCACAATATTGTGTCACTTGAGCGAGACGAAAATCGAAACCTGAGTAAGGTCAAGGGACTAACCACTAGCTTGGATGCGGCAGAAGCTCAGAAAGTACAAGCGCTGGCTGATCTAGAGGCCTTGAACGCGGCATTAGCTGAAGGTCAGGCAATTGTTCACCCCAAAGACAAAGCGGCCATTGATGCGACCAGCAATAAAATAGCCGAATTAAACAGTTTGTTTGATGCTTTATTAGAAAAATATACCGAAACGTATATCAATCGCGATCCTGAGCTGGTGGCGAAGATGAAGATTAAAACCAAATTAGAAGAGCAGTTAAAACAACAGATTAGTGACAGCAAGATCGCCTATCTTCAAGAAGCACAACGGACGCTGGCGGTAGCTGTCGCCAAAGTGACAAATTTAAAAGAGGAGTTAGACGAGCAATTCAAATTAGCTCAGCAGTTTAGCCAGGAGCTTGAGCAATATAAGCGTTTAGATGCAGAGCTTAAAGAACTGCAAAATCAAGAACAGACGCTCAAAAATCAACTTGTCTCGCTCGATATGGCCCATCCGGTAGAAGCAAAAATCGCGGTACTGGAGGAGGCAAATGTAGCTGAGTATCCTATCGGACCCAACTACTGGTTTGATAGCCTACTGGCGCTCATCGCCGCCTTGTTGCTCGCCTTACTGGCCTTGACGGTATACAGTTTTGTCATCAACCCCAGAGCCAAAAACAAAGACACACCCAACATTATGGTGTTTTCACCTTACGCCCCACCAGGTCAACCAGGCTTGGGTGCACCTAACATGAATCCTGGACTGAGCCCACCCGTTGCCAATCAGCACCCTCCCATGCAGCTAAGCCATGCCACTGATGACAGCAATACACCAAGGCCATCCATCAGTGTGGCTCAATGCCAACAACTGTTTAAGGTCGCCAATAAGCAAGCTAAGGTAGTAATGGGTCTGATACTGAGCGGCGTGGCGCCACAAGAATTGGCGAGCCTCTGCCACACGGACTTTACAGAAGACTATGGCGTTTTGACTATACAGGGCAACTTTGCTCGCCAAATAGTCATGACTAGGGTTATCGCTGACTTGTTGCGTGCGAGTAAAGGTGAATCAGCTTCAATATGGCACCAAGTCTCAAGTGAAGAGGATTTTTCCCAGTTGATCACTAACGCGGCATTTGACGCCAATATAAACCATGTTGAGCACATGAACTTATCAGGCTTACATAACACTTATTTACACTTTCTCGCAGAGCAAGGCATACGCTTGAATGACTTAGAGCAAATCGCTGGTTATATCGCGCCGAGTGAATTGGCAAAATACCGCCAACAACAGCTAACAAGCTCTTTAAATGTGGCAGACGCAGACACAATTTATCCATTCACCAACATGATGTAACAACGTGCCTTTGTCTCAATCAAAACGACAACAAATATGGCAAACGGTGAGACTCATTCCCTACGGCAAAGTCGCCACCTACGGTCAGATTGCCGATTTGGCCGGTTTGCCAGGTCGCGCTCGCCTTGTTGGTAAATCGCTGTCCTGTGTGCCTGAGGGCGCAGCCGTCCCATGGTTTAAGGTCTTGCGTTCAGATGGCAAGATAGCGTTTCCACCCGGTTCGCAGCAAGCACACTTACAAGTGGGATTATTGCAAGAAGAAGCGATTGTTGTTGTGAATAACAGGGTTAAATTAATGACCTTTCAATGGCAGCCAGATCTTGCAGAAATGTTATGGAAATTAAGTCGTTAAGGTTTTCTGAGCTTGCCCTACACCGCCAAATCAGCTACTTTACAGTCACTTTGTGTATGACTCGGTTAAGAGACGCGTTGTTGTGTTAAAAACTATCCCTATTGAAGAGCTTTGCAGTGGCATGTATGTCGATTCTATTGCCGCTCAACAAGGTAATTTAAAAATTACCAGTCGTGGCAGGGTCAGTAATGAACAACAAATCAATCATTTAAAACGCCAAGGTATCAAAGCCCTAGTCATTGATTTGAGTAAACAGTTGCCAAATGACGAGCCCGCCTCGGAACCACCTCTAAGCCCTGTCGAAGAGAACATAGAGTCTCAGCCAGAGGTGTCATTTGAAGATGAAATAAGTGTTGCCGTTGCCCTGCACAATAAGGGCAAAACCTTGCAGAAGCGTTTACTTGAGAGCGTTAGCAAAGGCTTTCCCATTGACCTTGCCATACCTGAAGAATTTACCCAGAACTTAGTATCGTCCATAGACCGCAATCCTAACGCGTTACTGTGTATGACCAAAATCCGTGAAAAAGACTCTTATCTACTCGAACATTCATTAAATGTCGCTATCTTACTGGCGAATTTTGCGAGTCATGTGGAGTTAACTGAAGAAGAAGTACAAGAATTGGCCTTGTCAGGTTTTCTGCATGACATTGGTAAAATCAAGATCCCCGATGCTATTTTGCACAAACCGGGGCGCCTCGATGAGCAGGAAATGAACGTGATGCGCGACCACGTTTATTATGGCACTAAAGTGCTACAAGAAATGGGGCTGCCAAAATCGATGATCCGCACTATTGGTGAGCATCATGAACGTCTTGACGGTTATGGTTATCCAGAAGGCGCACGAGGTGATGAGATAAGCTTGTTTGGTCGTATGATTGCTATTGTCGACACTTACGATGCCATTACAGCTGACCGCTGTTATAAACCGGGTATGCCGTCGCAAAAGGCCTTGCAAATTCTCTTGCAAGATTCGCCGGACAAATACGACGCTGAGCTTGTGAAAAAGTTTATTAAATGCATTGGTATTTTTCCTGTTGGCAGTTTAGTTAAACTAAACAACGAAAAAATTGCCATGGTTATCCGTCAGCATCCTGTGCACGCCACCAAACCTGTAGTCAAAGTGTTTTACTCCGTGCGTGGTAGTCACTACGTCAAACCCAGCGAGTTAGATTTACAAAAATCCCCCACTGTTAAAATAGAAAAAGCCGTCACGGCTAGCGAATACAAACTCGACTTTAACAAGTACTTTAGCGAAGCCATCGCCATCTAGTCATCGTTGATAAACTGACAAAGCAGGTGGTTAGGCATGCTCTGCTTGCTGAATGATCACACTCAGCTGATCCGCTGTTACATCGGAAGGGCACACACCTTTCAATACTAACAATTCACGTAAATGATCAGGCTGCAAGGTCGCCAGCTCAGCATTGTGTTTTTGAATATAACGCATTAGTTGGCGCTGTAAATTTCGGGTTAAACAAGACATAACATCACCTTAAACTGCAAGGCTATCCCGCCCTTGATACGCGGAAAAGCAAAACTTCGTATTGTAGAGCCTCGTAGCGAGTACCTCCATCGACTGAATATTCAGCAAATATTACACCAACAATAAAAAACTTATATTTCACAGTAAGTTACGGAACACCACTTGCCGTTCTAATACTTCATGTAAAGAAAAATGACAGTGTAGTGTGAAGAAAAATGTCACAGTAGCGACGGCTTTTTAGGCGGTCGCGCGTTATTCAATATTCGCGATCTGCTCGCGCATCTGCTCAATCAAGACTTTTAATTCCACTGCTGATTGCGTGATATCAATGTTGATGGATTTTGAACCTAAGGTGTTCGACTCGCGATTAAACTCTTGCATCATAAAATCTAAACGACGTCCTACCGCGCCGCCTTTTTTCAATATTTTACGGGTTTCGTTGATATGCGATTTGAGTCGGTCAAGTTCTTCAGCCACGTCTACTTTTTGCGCCAACATAATCATTTCTTGCTCGACCCGCGTGGGATCTAATTCAATGTTAGCTTCGGCAAAACGTGCAAGTATTTTATCTTTTTGCCATTTAATCACCTCTGGCATATGCGCGCTAACCTTGTCCACTTCATCTGCAATATTGACTAAACGTTGTTCAATCAGCTGACTCAAGGTAGCACCTTCGCCAGCCCGCGACTTTAAGAAATCCCCTAAGGTGGCATCAAACTCAGCCAAAATATCCCCTTGGATAGCATCCATGTCTGCTTCCTCAGCAGCAATCACACCTGGCCAGCGCAATACATCTAAGGGGTTTACCCCGGTCGACTGGCCATGGCTTTGCACCCAATCGGCAGCATGCATAATTTGTTTGGCGAGATCTTCGTTAAGCGTCAAGGTGCCCACGGCATGTTCATTGGCTGTGAAACGTAAAGCGCATTCCACTTTGCCACGTTGTAAGGCCGCCCTAAACCGCTCACGTAACACGGGCTCCATGCCTTTAAATTGCTCAGGTAAACGGAAGTAAGTTTCTAGAAAACGCTGATTAACCGAGCGAATTTCCCATACGGCTGTGCCCCAATTGGCTTTGCATTCACGGCGGGCAAAAGCGGTCATACTGTAAATCATGGTATCTCTCATTTAAGCTTTGTCGCGGCATTATATAACGTAACGGCCAGCAAATAAGTAAATTACTCGGAAGATAATTGCGCACTTGACGTACTATCGACAATACCACGGCATTTTTTAGCACCAAGCACAGTGGTTTATGGTTATAATTCCGCTACTTTTTTTAGTGGAGTTAATCATGCGTCCAAGCGCTAGAACAGCCAGTCAGATCCGCCCTGTTACCATCACCCGTCACTTTACTTGTCATGCCGAAGGTTCAGTTTTAATCGAATTTGGCAATACCAAGGTATTGTGCAATGCCTCTGTCACAGAAGGCGTACCTCGTTTTATGAAAGGGCAGGGTAAAGGTTGGGTAACCGCTGAATACAGCATGTTGCCACGTGCCACCCATACGCGTTCAGAGCGCGAAGCCGCGCGAGGTAAACAAGGGGGGCGTACTTTGGAAATTCAACGTTTGATCGCTCGTTCGTTGCGTGCAGCGGTTGATTTAAAAATGCTTGGCGAAAACACCATCGTTGTTGATTGTGATGTGATTCAGGCTGATGGTGGTACGCGCACAGCGTCAATTACCGGTGCCTGCGTCGCACTTGCTGATGCCTTAAGTTGGATGCGCAGTAAAGGCATTATTAAAACCAATCCACTCAAACATATGATTGCTGCCCTTTCGGTGGGTATCTATAAAGGTAATGCCATTGCTGATCTTGAGTATATCGAGGACTCAGAAGCAGAGACGGATATGAATGTTGTGATGACTGACACTGGAAAACTCATTGAAGTCCAAGGAACGGCAGAGGCCGAGCCCTTCAGTTTTGAAGAGTTGCAAGAAATGCTTGAGTTGGCCAAACATGGCCTACGTGAACTGTTCGCTGAACAAAAAGCGGCATTGAATTAATCAGTTGTTTGGCAAAACATTATTCAGTAGGAGAGGGCATGCAAGAGTATCAACGCAACTTTATTGAGTTTGCTTTGGCCCGTCAGGTGCTTAAATTCGGTCAGTTTACCCTCAAGTCTGGGCGCACGAGTCCGTACTTTTTTAATGCGGGATTGTTTAACACAGGTGGCGATTTAGCCAAACTTGGGCAGTTCTATGCGCAAGCCTTATTAAATGCCAAGATTGAGTTCGACGTATTGTTTGGGCCTGCCTATAAAGGCATCCCTATCGCCACCACTACCGCTGTCGCCTTAGCAGACAAACACGGCATCGATAAACCCTATTGTTTTAACCGCAAAGAAGCGAAAACTCATGGTGAGGGCGGCAACTTGGTGGGTAGTCCACTTGCTGGCCGAGTGATGTTAGTGGACGACGTCATTACTGCGGGCACGGCGATTCGTGAATCCATGCAATTAATTGCCACTGCTAACGCTCAGCTCGCGGGTGTATTAGTCGCTCTAGATAGACAGGAACGTGGTCAAGGCGCTTTATCAGCCATTCAAGAGGTGGAGCGTGATTTTTCCACCCAAGTGGTGAGCATCATCAATTTGGCAGATTTGATTGAATATATCAGCGACAAAGAGGCGATGACTGAGCACTTGGCTAATATCCGTGTTTATCGTGACACTTACGGGATTTAATCGGTCATCGTGAGCGACATCATGCCATCAACTCCTTTGCAAGCAGACTTTTTGCTGGATACCTTGGGCCTTCGATGCCCTGAACCGGTGATGATGGTGCGTTTAAAAATTCGCGAGATGCAAGTAGGCGAAACCTTATTAGTGGTGGCTGATGATCACTCCACCACACGCGATATCCCCAGTTTTTGCCGTTTCATGGAGCATCAGCTAGTGGCCAGTGATACGGCACAAAAGCCTTACCGCTACGTGATTCTAAAAGCCCACTAATTGTCTTTTTGTTAAGCCTTCAGTGTGGCTGAGTATTAGGATTTTAAACGCCCAAGCTGGGTATTCATGATGGCGACAATTCCATTTACCTGCTGACTCAACTCTTCTAACTCGTCGCCTAATTTCGAAAGTTGTTTACTGCCATCGCCAATGGCGACCACTCGGCGATTGATGTGTTCACTGACTTGGCTTTGTTCATTTGCCGCTGATGCAACTTGCGCTGCGCTAGTGTTGATGGCATCAATGCGTTCCATGACCTCTGATAATTGACTGAAAATATCTTGGGTTTTGTTAACCGTACCCTCAACACTTTGTTGGATCTGCGCAAGCGACGTCACAGCAATATTTACTTCTGTTTGTAAATTACCGATTAAACCACTGATTTCTTGGGTAGAAGATTGAGTACGAGATGCAAGATTACGCACTTCGTCAGCGACCACGGCAAATCCACGCCCCTGTTCTCCGGCTCTGGCGGCTTCAATCGCGGCGTTTAAGGCCAACAAGTTAGTTTGTTCGGCAATGGCTTGGATCGTGCCAACAATACTGGTGATATCCGCTGTTTTACTGGCCACCTGCGAGATCTGTTGTTCTGACTGATGCATTTGCTTCGATAATTCAGTGACTTCGTCAACATTGGCGCGGAAGCGTTGCTGGGTTGTGGTCAGTAAGGCAACACTGCTGTTGGAGCTTTGTGCCGTATCATCAGCTAAGGCGGACACTGAGTTTGCAGCAGTCGCCATTTCATTTATCGCAACCACCACGTCTTGTAAATTGACTTCCTGCTCGTCGGTACTATGACGCATGGAATTGGCTTTTGAATCCAATTTACCGACTTGCTGGCTTAGTTTATGTGCTTCTGACTTGAGGGCAGAAATCATATCTTTTAGTTTTTCTAAAAATTGATTCAAGCCTGCTGAGACATGAATGAGTTCCAGGTGGTTGTTCACATCGATGGCCTGGGTTAGATCCCCTTCGTTACTGGCTAATTTAAGTACTGATTGCGATACCCTCTCTATCGGCCGCGAGATACTGCGTGCCATCACGTAAACAATCAGTACTGCCGACACCAACAGCACAAGAGCCAGCCAGGTATTGCGGCTTAACTCCTGATTTAATGTTTCGTTGGCCACAGCTTGCATGTCAGCCAAGGGTGCCATAGCAATTGAAGTAGGCACGGTTACAAGTAACTGCCACTCAACGTTGGCATCACTAATAGGCACGGGTATTTTTACATACCAGTTTTCAGCTTCGAGAACGCTCGTTTGGGGATTCTCCAGCACCTGCTGTAAAGCCTTAGATACTTGATTAACTGGCTGTGCCAGTTGGCTTGGGAATTCGCTTGAGGCGACAATGAGGTGGCGCTGGCTGATTAAGGTCAGTTGCGATTTTCCAGCATAAAACGCTGTAGATTGTTCGTTGATCCATTGCTGCAATACGGGCAGGTTAATATCTATGCCAACTAGGCCACGAAAGCGACCAGATACAGAAACCGGGGCTGAAAGGGTTGTCATCAAGACGGTATTGCCGGGTTCAATTTCATACAAATAAGGGTCTAACGCACACGGCATTTGGGTATCGCGGCCACATAAATACCATTCTGCTTCACGAACTCCATACTCGTCCTTGTCATCAAGATATTTTTCCGTTGAATCATCGACGGCTGAGTAGACAATTTGGCCATTGTCGCGAACCCAATAAATTTCGAGTGAACCGATTTCGGTGCTGTGTTCAACATTGTTTATGTTTGCTTGATCCTGACCATCGTAACCCTGTGCCTCAAACTGTGCATACATAGCGCTTATTTGTGGGTTGGCTTCAAGGGCAGCTTTGACTAATCCCTTAACAGCGTCACGACTTAGTGGTGTGTTAGGGATGGCAGAGCTTTTTAGAATGCTAGCCACGGTCAGTGGCGCTGAAAAAGATTTGTCCAATAAGGCTTTAATTTTGTTGCCGACGTTTTTCCCTGTCAGTTCCATGGACTGCAATACCGAGGTTTTTAATTCCTGCTCCGTGGTACGAAGCTGTTTGTCGGTTATTTTTTCGAGACTACTAAATGATAGGAATGACAACAACAAGATACAGAACAGCACTAAGGCTGCGACGAGAACCAGCAATTTGGTATTGATGCTGAGGTTTCTATAATATTGGCCAAAAGTCATGAACGCCCCTTCTGTCTGCCACTCTGTGCAGCATAAAACTAAGCAAGTATCGGTACTTATTACAGTATTTAATACACTACGCAAGTGTCGCGCTTATTTTATCGACAAAATAGTCAATTTTTGTAGTTTTATTGCCGCGAGCAATCACAGTTCACAACGGTCAGCACACACCCAAGCTATGACGTTTACCATCGCTTTCTACGGTCAAATGACGCTCACCATTTATTTCATGTATTTGGCCTATCTCAGCCAGTTGATAAAAAACATTCTGATGTAATCGCGCCCATAGGTTTCGTCTGACTAGGACGTAAGGTAGCACCTGACCACTGCAACGGTCAGACAATAATGCTAGGGGGTGGGATTGGCTGACTCTAACGGTGTCATCAACATTGGTGGTTAATAGCAACTGTCCGTCAGTCTGTTGCCACTGGGTGATCACAAAGGGTGAATCTGCTACCTGAATGCCTACTTTTTCCACAGGCGTGACTAAAAAGTAGGCATCTTCTTCTCGCTTTAATACGCCAGCAAACAGCTTTACCAGCGCCTGGCGCCCAATGGGCGTACCCATGTAATGCCAGCTTCCATCGTGTTTGATCTGCATATCAATGTTGCCACAAAACGCAGGATCCCATGTTTCGATGGGGGCTACAGAGGCACGTTGTTCAGCGAGGTTTTTCTGCAAACTATTGAGGTTTATTTCAGCCATGTATTACAAGGCCTCTTTGATCTCGCGTAATTTGGCCTTTATTCGCCGCATGTTGTCGGGACCGGTGCGAAGCAGCTGTTTTTGTGCTGCGGCTAAGCCCTCTAATTGCGGATCGGCGAACTTAAACATCACGCTATCGGTATACACTTCAACGGGGGTAGGTACTTCTGGGGTATCCAGTAACACATTAATAGCAGTGATCAGTTTGTCATTGAACTCATCGGACGGACCGCTGATTTCAGCGAAGATGTCCTTCAGGGCTGGTTTGTACTCTGCATACAATTGTATCAGTGCCGTGGTATCCATAGATTCCAATGCTTCGACGTAGGGTGTGTAACGCTTGTAACTGGCCGGATCAATCCACTGCTTATCCGCTTGCACAAAGGTTCTAAAAGGATTTTCTGGTTTGACCAATACACGATTATTAGTCGACAGTTGTTGTTCCGCTAGGGTATTTGTCATCACGACAAAGCGTTGCAACAGTGCATCATCGATGATTAATCGAGCAAAGGCGTCATAACTCGATAAACTCATTAACTTGGATTTTACCGCACCATCGCTGGTATCCACAGGCATGGGCTCAACAACAGGTGCCGTTTGCGTCACTTCGTCGTTAGTGTTTGCGTTAAAGGCGCTGTCATCCACTGCTACTTCTGTCTCAGGCATGCTGTTATCAGGCTCAGGGACACTGACGATGGGGTCAGGCATAACATTAGATTCGGGTTTAGGATCGCTGGGCCAGAACATGATCGCCAAAACGAGAATGACAATAGCCCCAATCACAAAATGGGGAACTAAAGACTTTTTGTTTTCTTCGCTCATATTTTCTCCTTGCACATGATTAAACGCCAACGTAGAGAGTGTAGACTACTGAAAATTCAGCAAAAATGATATGGCTTGCTAGCACAAGCACAACAGCAAAAAGCATGTAAAACAACACTAGACCTGATTACATCTCACGACTAGACTGCCATCATCACGCGTTGTCAGCGTTTAGAACACAGAACTTTCCATTAGTTTAGGTTGTTGTATGAATTTTATATTGTATGCCGTGCCATTTTTCTTTTTGCTCATCGGACTTGAATTGGTCTTAGAAAAGCTGAGAAAAACAGATTATTACCGCACCAACGATGCCATCAACAGTTTAACAGCTGGAGTATTGAGTCAGATGGTCGCCATTGCTAAAGGCTTAGTGCCCTTTACGGTGTACGTGCTGATCTTTCAACACTTCGCTTTTTTTACCTTACCCGATACGCTGCTGGTAGGTATTATAGTCTTTGTCTTGTACGACTTTTGTTATTATTGGAATCACCGTATGGGCCATGAAATGAGCCTGCTGTGGGCGGCACACGTGGTGCATCATTCCAGTGAAGAATACAATTTAACCACGGCATTACGTCAATCCAGCAGCTCTATATTCAGTTTTATTTTTTACTTACCCTTGGCGCTGCTGGGTGTTGAGCCCATGCTATTAATCGCGGTGGGCTCGTTAAATCTCATCTATCAATTTTGGGTGCACACCCGCCACGTACCAAAGTTAGGTTGGTTTGAGTGGATTTTTGTATCACCATCAAATCATCGTGTGCACCATGCACAAAACAGAGTGTATATCGATCGTAACTATGGCGGTGTGTTTATCCTTTGGGATAGATTGTTTGGCACCTTCCAAGAAGAACTCGACGAGGAACCGGTAATCTTTGGCATTCGTTCTTCTCTGAAAAGTTGGAATCCCTTGTATGCAAATGTCCAGCTTTATTGGCAGCTCTGGTGTGACAGTTGGCACACGGCACGTTGGCAAGACAAACTGCGTGTATGGTTCGGTCGCACGGGCTGGCGCCCTGATGACGTAGCCGAGCGTTTTCCTATTGTCAAAACCGACCTTAAGCATTTTAATAAGTTTGACATCGCGCTACCCACCATCACTAAACTTTACTGTGTTTGGCAGCATATTTTCACCACGTTTGTGGCCCTGTTATTGATGTTATTTGCCGCGCAATTAAATTTGGTGGAGCAGTTAAGTGCTGTCGCTGTGGTGATGTTTATGGCTTACTCGGTGGGCATGGTGTTAGAACAACGAACCTTTGCTCCTTGGCTTGAATGGGCTAAACACGGTGTGGTAATCGCTAGTTTAGTGATGGCTGCTTTGCCTACGTGGTTAATGTTGAGCTTGAGTGTGTTTATTTTGATTAGCGCCCCTCTGTTAGTGGCCATCCAACGTCTACCGGTGCGGCCTGTTAATCTAGACAATCAAGCCATCAGTCATTGATCTAATTACTGACCACTAGGCTATAACATGCATGATGAGTTAGCCCAGTTAAGTGACAGCATGACCAAGTTTCAATTTGATGAGCTAGATGCACAACATTTAAAGATAAAACAGCTCACTGTTTTATCTTACGAAATGAATCATTATTTTGTGCAATTACAGGTGAATGATCTTGAAGCGTTGGTGTACGCGGGTGACAGGCCCATGCGTTTTTACAGCTCACAACAAATCCGCGACAGTTTTGCGCCATTTCAGATAGAGTCTGCCCTCATGTTACATCAGTCACCTTACGATGAAATGATTGGCAATCCACCCTCAGCCCAGGGGTTTGCAGCACTGCCTTTTTCCATGCAACAGCCTTACTGATAGCGGCCTTTACGGAAATGAAAAAGGCCGTCAATTTTTGCACGGCCATCATTAGCGTGCTGAATATTTGCTTATTTAGCCGCGCCGAAATTTACTTCTAACAGTGTCACGCTGTCGCTAAACGTTAGAGTTTGTAGTTCCCCTCGACCTTCTATGTTGATGGTATTGACCTGTAACGGCCAGATATCACGAAGTGCATCGTTGCGCACCACCATATTCTGCAGGGTTGTTGGCACAGCCGTTTCTTGGTAGACCCAGAAAAACTTCCCTTCTATTTCATGACCCACGAGTTTCAGATCCAATTTCTCTTTGCCAGAGGTGTACAGAAAAAAGCGTTGTTGCACATAATCACCAAACTGCTGTTGGGTGAGGGCTGAGTCTAAAATATCCGCATCTTTGCCAAATATTTCTTTTACTGCATGCTCGGCATCATGAATATCAAAACGATGGGCAATTTCAATATTTTGAGTACGTGGATTAAACAATACCGTACTAATCGCTGCTTTTTGCTGGTGGGCTGAAGCCACACCAGCCACTAAAAAAAGCAGACAAAACGCTACATGACGTAGCGCTTTGACATGGTTTAACAACATCAACATAACAAATTATTGCTCATCCGCTGCAGATTTTTCAGCGTCTTTGTCTTCGTCTTTTTTCAGCTCAGTTTTGATGTCTTGCATGATATCGCGTGACACTTTGCTGGTGCTCTTTTTCGACTTATACGCCTCAATCCGCGAGGGAATGATTTGACGTGGATAATGGTTATTGTTCACGTCAACATCAGCGGTTTCCCAGCGTGGGTCAACCACAACACTGACCAATTCCTTGTCTTTGTCGGTGACAATTAACTTGCTAACCGACTTCGAAGAACGGCGCCAGATCTCAGCAGGAATATACTGATTTTCTGTGGTGCCATCGGCAAAGGTCAGCTCAAGCAGAATAGGCATGACCAAACCACCTTTGTTAGAAAAATCTAACACGTAGTAGTTCTTATCTTCTTTTACCGCCCGCTCGAAGGTTGCACGTTCCCAAGGTTTCATGTCCTTGAGGAATTTTTGATAACTGTTACGCTCTTTATTGGTAACCGTGAAACGATCGTTATCGTCGTAAAAATCTTTCACATCTGGATTACGCTCTACCCACAACTTACGCCCTTCTTCGGTATTGCGTAAATTAGTGATTGAGGCAGGTTTATCCAGTTCTACTTGACGTTCACGCGCGAAATCAATATCAGGATCTTTGGTGTCCAAACGTAATTTGTACACGGTATCGATGGAAATATCGACGTGATCCGTGGTGTAGAACCAACCACGCCAGAACCAATCTAAATCAACCCCTGAAGCTTCTTCCATGGTACGGAAGAAATCAGAAGGTGTTGGACGTTTAAATTTCCAGCGCTGCGCAAACTCTTTAAATGCAAAATCAAACAACTCTCTGCCCAAAATGGTTTCACGCAATATATTAAAAGCCACCGTCGGTTTAGAGTAAGCGTTTGGCCCTAATTTCAATACGCTGTCTGATTGCGTCATGATAGGCACTTGTACATTACCCTTCATGTAGTCAACGATGTCACGTGGCTCTACGCCCCATGGCATTGAAGAATCCCATTCACGGCAGGCGATAGCATCTAAAAAGCTATTTATCCCCTCGTCCATCCATGTCCATTGGCGTTCGTCAGAATTCACCGTCATTGGAAAATAAATGTGGCCGACTTCATGGATCACCACGCCCAGCAGGAAGCGTTTTTCAGATTGTGAATAGGTGCGTGAGCCGTCTTTTTGCAATTCCGTACGTGGACCATTGAAGGTAATCATCGGGTATTCCATACCACCAACAGGGCCATTGACCGATTGTGCTACTGGATAGGGATAGTCAAAAGAAAAGCGCGAATACACTTCTAAAGTATGCACAATGGCTTCAGTGGAGTATTTCTTCCACAAATCGCCGCCTTCTTTGGGGTAGAACGACATAGCCATAACTAAGGGTTGGTCTTGGCCACCTTGGGCATAACCTTTTGCATCCCACATAAATTTACGTGACGAGGCCCAAGAAAAATCACGAACGTTTTTAGCACTAAACTTCCACGTTTTGAGTTTGTCTGTGCCTTCTGCTTCATTTTCTAGAGCTTCTTCTTCGGTGACCACAAACACTGGACGCTTGGCTTTTTCTGCTTCTTTCAAGCGTTTACGTTGAGTAGCAGTCAGCACGTCATTGGGGTTTTGTAATACACCCGTTGAACTGACAATATGGTCAGCTGGCACCGTCATTTCCACATCAAAATCACCAAACTCAAGGGTGAATTCGCCGCGACCTAAAAACTCTTTGTTAGTCCATGCCTCATAGTCAGTGTAGGCATGCAAGCGGGGATACCATTGGGCTAACAAAAAGATATCGTTACCACCTTCACGTTTGTCATCTGGAAAATGCTCATAACCAGCACGTGCTGACACCGCATCTTCTTCAACAATGTTAAAGCCAAAATCAATACTGAATTCTGTCTCTTTGCCTGGCTTGAGGGGCTGGGATAAATCGATACGCATGTTGGTGCCAACAATGACAAAATGTAAGGCTTTGCCTGACTTGTCTTTCACCGCTTTAATGGCATAACCGACTTCGTTGTCGGCCAAAAATTGCTGGCGGCGCAAGGCATCGAGACTTAATTGCGCAAGTTTATCGTCAGACGCAGACTGGGTGGCTGGTCCACGATTACCGATGCCACCAAAGGTATCGGTTTTACTCGCCATGGAATCAGGTTTAAAAATATTCTGGTCCAACTGCAGCCACAAGTATTTGAGGGTGTCGGGAGAATTATTGTGGTAGGTAATGTGCTCAACTGCGTCAATGCGACGTTTGGCTTCGTCCAACTTAGCCTGAATTTTGTAGTCAACACGTTGCTGCCAATAGGCATACCCAGGCTCGCCTGCTGCATTGCGATAAATGTTAGGTGTTGGTAGCTCTTCGTCTAACTGCCTAAATTTGTCTTCAAAGTCACCCTTGGTTTGCTGCACGGCACTATGTGCCGCGGCCACAGTGGCCAAAGATAACAAGGTTATCTTGATAAATTTATTGAACATAATGTTTCCCTAGATAATGAAAGGAGAGTCAAATGCTTTGGTTTTTATTTTTGACGGCGCATGTTAATACAAAAAGCGGTGTAGATCTAAATTTAGCGCTAAGTGTTGGTTTTTAACCCTTTACCATTTCTGCCAATGCTTTTAACCAGTGCTGTATTCGTATGCAAAAGTCATTTAGATCATAGCTTATAACTTCTTTCGCTTGTTTCTCGGAGCAGTTGTCGTAATCTGAAAATCTGAACCCATAGCGGAGCAACGTAATGCGCAGTTTTAGCTGGAGACGAGCAGTGATTAAAGTCGGGAGTAGCCTGATCGCGCCCAATAATAATCAATGTAGTCCTCTCTATTTGCAGGCTATTGCGCAATTTATCATGTCGAGCCGTGCTGCTGGCAAAGAGGTTATTTTGGTGTCTTCAGGTAGTGTTGCCGCCGGAAGGGGTAAAATTAGCCATAAACATCGTCCATCCATCGCTGAAAAACAGGCAATGGCGGCTATTGGTCAAATGCACATGATGGCAAACTGGGCGGCCTTATTTGATTTTGATTGCGCACAAATTTTGTTGACCGCCGATGACCTGCAAAATCGCACTCGTTATGTCAACATTAAAAATACCCTGCGTGAGCTTCTGAAAAACCATGCACTACCCATCGTCAACGAAAACGACACCGTGGCCACCGCTGAATTAAAAGTCGGCGATAATGACAACCTGGCCGCGTATACCGCGTTGGTCGCTGAAGCCGATACGCTGATTATTTGCTCTGATATTGATGGTTTATTTACTGACAATCCGCGCACTAACCCAGCCGCACAATTGGTTGGCCAAGTCGACGCTATCACCCCGGCTATCCATGCGTTGGCTGGTGGCGCAGGCAGTGTGGTTGGCACCGGTGGCATGCGCACAAAAATTCAGGCCGCAGAGAAATGTGCAAAAAGTGGTATTCAAACATTGATTGTCAATGGCCGACGTAGTGAGGTGTTCAGCCAACTTGCCGAGGGGCAGTGTTCTGGCACCTTGTTTGTACCCACTCAAACCCGTCAGCGCGCGCGCGATGCGTGGCTCAAACACAGCTTAAACAGCAAAGGTAGTATTGTCATCGACGAAGGCGCAAAGCGTGCCTTACTTGAAAAAGGCGCATCTTTACTGCCCTCGGGGATCATTGCCGTACAAGGTAAATTTGTTGCCGGTGAGGCAGTGAATATTGAATTTAATCAGCAGCTTATCGCCAAAGGTTTGGTGTTATACAACGCGGTTGATCTACAGCAAATAAAAGGTTTAAAAAGTAGCGCTATTGAAGCGACCTTGGGTTTTTCGGTGGGTGAAGCAGCAATTCACCGCGATGATTTAGTATTAATTTAGGCGAAGCAAAGAGGCAAGACAGGATGGAATTTGCAATTTCTGCCGCGGCAGCAGCGGCAAAGAAGGCAGCGCGCCAAGTCGCAAAGTTAAGCGCGCTACAAAAAAACGCGTTATTAAACGATATTGCCACCTCACTATTGGCGCAAACCGAGGATATTCTCAAAGCCAATGACAAAGACGTTGCGGCGGGCAAAAGGCAAGGTATGGATGCGGCGATGTTAGATCGCTTAACCCTCACACCACAGCGCATCGAGGCCATTGCAAATGCCGTAAAAGACATCGCTGGCCAAGCTGATCCGGTTGGTGCCATCAGCCAAATAAAGCGTATGCCGAGTGGAATTCAAGTGGGCAAAATGCGCATTCCTTTGGGGGTTATCGCCATGATTTATGAATCACGCCCCAATGTCACCATTGATGCCGCTGCATTGTGTTTAAAAGCGGGCAATGCGGTGATTTTGCGTGGTGGAAAAGAAGCGATTCATTCGAATCTTGCCCTCGCTGAGTCAATCAAACAGGCCTTGCATAAACATGCAATTGACGCCGCCGCTGTTGTGGTGGTGCCAGACACCGATCGCCAAGTCATGAACGAATTGTTGACCCTCAGTCAGTACATTGACCTAGTGATACCCCGCGGTGGTGAAGGGCTTATCCGCTTCGTCAGTGAGAACAGTCGGATCCCGGTTATCCAACATTTTAAAGGTGTGTGTCATCTATATGTAGAAGCAACGGCCGACATCCAACAAGCCTTGAACTTATTAGAAAATGGTAAAACCCAGCGCACTGGTGTGTGTAATGCCCTTGAAACACTTTTGGTTGAGCAAGGTGTTGCCGCCAACTTCTTACCCAAGGCCGCGGCCATGTTAGCCAAGCATCACGCTGTGATTCACGCGTGTGAACGCAGTATTGGTTATTTTGCGGATGCGCAACTTGCCGATGATAGCGACTGGCACGCAGAATACCTTGCCATGGAAATTGCCGTGCGTGTGGTAGACGATTTTGCCGCGGCACTTACCCATATCGAGCAATATGGATCAGGTCACACCGAGGTCATTGCCACTCAAGATTATGCCAAGGCACAACGTTTTATTCGTGAAATTGACTCTGCTGTGGTGATGGTCAATGCGTCGTCGCGTTTTTCCGATGGAGGCCAGTTGGGTTTAGGCGCAGAAATTGGTATTTCAACCAGTAAACTGCACGCTTATGGCCCCATGGGGGCGGAATCGTTGACCACCGAAAAATTCATCGTCATGGGTGAAGGTGAGATTCGTCAATAATTTACTGTGAATAACCACGCCAAGACGAGAGGGAACATCAATGCGTAAACGACTGAGTTGGGCGACGTCGCTGGATTGGTTGATGGGCTTGGTTGCCTTGTGTGCCCTTATTGCCGTATTGCAGACCTTTATTATTGGCAAGCACTACATCATACCTAGCGTTTTGTTGATATTCAGCGTGCTGTTTGGCAACTTGGCTTGGTATGCGTTGCAAGGGGCAAGATGGGCAAAGCTTGTCAACTTTTGGTGTGGGGTGCTACTCACGTCGCACGGTTTTTTTGCGTTGTTCTGGTCAGTTAAATACCGAGCCGTATTGGGGGATTATTTTGAAGGCGTAGGCATAGTTGTAACCTTGCTGGTGTTTTTCACCACCTTTTTATATGCCAAATACAATCGACTTCATGTCACTTCTTAGTCTTTGTGATTTGCTAGGTCACTCAATACACGACCTAGCCTATACCCTTTACATCGGCGCGTTTTTATTATTTTTGCACAAAAACCTTGCCACCTTTCATCACAAAATCCACATCCAATAATTGTGTGATGTCATCCAGCGGTGAGCCATCGGTGGCAATGATATCCGCTTGTTTACCCACTTCTAAGCTACCAATTTCTGTACTCATGCCAAGTAAATCTGCCGCATTGACGGTAGCCGATTTGATGATATCCATGTTGCTCATACCCGCCGCTGCCATCAGCACGGCTTCTTGTGCATTGGTGCCATGCTGCGACACACCACTATCGGTACCGAAGGCTATTTTCACCCCCGCTTGATACGCTTTGGCAAAATTCCCCTGCATATCTTTACCCACCCGTAAGGCTTTTTCTTTAATGGCCGGGCTCATAAAATCCGCCGTTTCTGCCATGCCCACCACCGTGTCACCGGCGAGTAAGGTTGGTACCAAATAGGCGCCAGTCTTCTTGAATAACTTGATGGCCTTTTCACCTGTGTAGGTGCCATGTTCAATGCTGTCTACACCCGCCTCAAGGGTAGCAATGATGCCATCTTCTTGGTGAGCATGGCTGGCCACTTTGCGTCCCATGCGTTTAGCAGCTAACACCACTTCTTTTAGCTCATCCATCTCCATTTGCTGACCGGTGCCTGTGGCACGATCAGTTAGGACACCACCGGTGGAGGTGATTTTGATGAGATCAGCGCCATATTTAATCGCGTCGCGCGTGGCACGGCGGCAGTCATACGGACCGTCACAAATTGTCGGTTTGGTATACAGCGCCATTAAATCAGGTTTCACACCACTGATGTCGGCATGACCTCCGGTGATACCAACACCCCCAGCAGCAATAATACGTGGGCCATCTACCCAGCCTTGGTTAATGGCATCACGCATGGCATACATTTCTTGGCTCATTGAGCCCACATCACGCACCGTGGTGAAGCCTGCTTTTAGGGTGCGCATGGCAAACATCAAGAAACGCATCTCAACTAATTGGTCTGACATCTTTAAACTGTCACTGTCGTTTTTCGGACCCAGTTCAAACTGCAAATGCACATGCATATCCATTAATCCGGGCATCACAAAGCGGTCTTTTAAGTCAATTAATTGTGCGCTGTCAGCAAACGCAGAAGCGACTTGATATCCATCGATGATTTGAGTGATGAGTCCATTTTCGATGACCAACGTTTGCTCTTTTAAGGGCTTGTTGCCGGGTACAGCTAATAAGGTTCCAACGTGCAGAACTTGGGTTGTTGCGAGGCTATTGGCGGTACAAATAAGGCTGCCTAAGATCACCAAACACAGTTTGCGAAAGGGGGATAGGAGGGGGAGCATGTGCATGGTTAGTCCTTAATTAATGGTGTTTTGGCCAGAAGCCGCTTGGCTGAGCATAGCGTAATAAAACTGAATAGCACGAATATAGTCCTTAGTGGCTATTTGCTCATTGACGCCGTGGAATTGTTTTAAGGTTTGCGGGTTGAGCGTGACCAACATAAATCGATAAATGTTGTCTGATAGCCCTTGAAAATGCCGAGAATCGGTGGCGGCCATGACTAAGTAGGGGGCAACCAATATGCCCTCGTCTAAACGCCGAATGGTGGATTCGATCAATTGAAAGCCTAACGAGGTGGTACTCGATACGGCTGAGGCTTCGTTGGCCAACTCGGCGCTAATCTCCACCGCTGGGTTATCGATGACCTTATGTAAATGTTGACGAATACTTTCCACCGTATCCCCCGGCAGGATCCTAAAATTCACCAATGCACTTGCTTCGTCAGGTAATACATTTGATTTATTGCTGCCTTGTAACATGGTTACAGCAATCGTGGTTCGGGTACTCGCGGCGGTACTTGGCTTGGCCAACACAGCTTGTTTCACCACGGGCGACAATAACCACAAATTTGCCAGCGGCAAACGAGTCTCCAGTGGCGCCGCATAGGCGATGCGCTCAAACATCTGAGAAAAGAAATCGAGTTTTGCCGGCATTTGATTATTTTCAACAGCTACTATTGCTTGGGCTAATACCCCCGCAGCGGCGTGGTTGGGTGGCTGTGACGAATGACCGCCCTCGCCTTTTACGCGCAAACGAAAATTCACAAAGCCTTTTTCTGCAATGCCCACCAAGGCAACGGGCTGTTGTATACCTGGCACTAAACCGTCGGCCACGATGCCACCTTCATCTAAGACAAACTCGAATGTTAAGTTTTGCTCCTTGAAATATTGCGCGATGGCTTTCGCGCCATCACCTCCGGCCTCTTCATCGTGACCAAAGGCGAAATAAATATCACGTTGCGGCGCAGCGCCATGTTGCAGTAATAGCTCCATCGCTTCCATCAGTGCCATCACACTGACTTTGTCGTCAATCGTACCGCGTCCCCAGACCACGCCATCTTTAATGGCACCACTAAAGGGGGCTTGTTGCCATGCATCGCGACTCGATTCCTCAATTGGCACTACGTCCATGTGCCCCATGAAGAGCGCGGGTTTTAGGCTAGGGTCTTGCCCTTTGAGATGGTAAACCAAGCTAAAACCAGCAATGATCGAGCGTTCAGCGTGCTGTTGCACGAGCGGAAAACTGTCTTGCAAATGCTGATGAAATGCAATGAATGCCGCCTCGTCAAAGTGACTGCGATCGTCATAGGAAATGGTGGGCAACTTAATAGCCTGACTGAAACGTTGCAAGGCGGCAGTCTCATCCACCTGAATCTTTTGTAAGGGCGTGCTGACCTGATACTGTTGGTCGACAAACACGGTAAACCCTCGGTAAACCGCCACGAGCACCAGCGCCAGCACTACCGCGCCTATCACCAATAAAACCTTTTTCATTCGCTACAACAACCTGAATTCGATCTACAATTCACCCAGTATATAGTTGGTTAAAGGCGAATAGCTAGGTGTCAAATTCAGGACTTTTTATTGCAGTTGTGATCATCTGGGGTTCCACTTGGATTGCCATAACCATGCAGCTCGGTGAGATGGATCCACTTGTTTCCGTGGGGCTGCGGTTTACCCTAGCTGCGCTGACCTTGTTTTTATATTGTCTGTTTCGTCGACTATCGTTACGTCTACCGCTACATATTCATTTTAAATTGGTCATCGCCGGCTTATGCCTCTATACCCTCGACTACACCTTGTTGTATCAAAGTCAGCAGTACATTGTCAGTGCCATTGTGGCGGTAATGAGTTCTTGCATGGTCTACATGAATGTCATTTTACGGCGTGTTTTTTTAAGAAAAGCCATACGACTAGAGGTCATGTTAGGCGCAACCTTGGGCATGATCGGGATTTTTTTGATTTTTTATCCAGAGTTCGCCAAAGCTAAAGCTGATCACTGGTTGCTTGTGGGTATCGGTTTTGCCATGGCCTCGTTTTTCTTTGCCTCGTGTGGCAATGTGCTATCAGAACGCATCTTGGACCATGGTACACCGGTGATCCAAATGAATTTTTGGGCAATGAGTTATGGTGTGATTTTCACGCTTTCGTTTGCCTTGTTTAAAGGGGTAGCTTTGGTATGGCCTACGTCTTTTAGCTATTACGCAGCGCTGCTATATCTCTCGATATTTGGCTCAGTGCTTGCCTTTGGTGCTTACATGAAATTGGTCAAACAAATGGGTTCCGATAAATCGGCGTATGTGGTGCTTGTATATCCCATCGTCGCGCTGATCATCTCCACGCTGTTTGAAGGATATCGATGGCAACCAGCTGCGATATTGGGTGTAGTGATTGTATTGCTTGGTAACTTAATCGCCATGGGCAAACTCAAATTACCACAGAATTTTCGGTCTTAATTGCTTGCAACGTACATAGCGATGACTACGTTGTTCGCGTAGTATCGCCGCATAGATGGGGCTAATGCGTAATTGAGTATTGGCCTATTACTTAAACAATGGAGCCACATAGTCAAATGCCAGATATTGTTGTCATGTTCTTTTTGTTGGGGTTGTTTGCCGGTTTAATGCGCTCAGACCTCAAAGTGCCAAAAGCCGCCTACGACACAATGAGTTTACTCTTGATGTTAACGATAGGTCTTAAAGGTGGTATGGCCTTACACGGCAAACTCAGTTGGCAACTTGTGCCTGAATTAGTGTTGGTGGCCTGTATTGGCGGCCTTATTCCACTTGTTTTGTTTCCTTTACTCAACAAGTTAGTGCGCTTGTCCGTGGCTGACAGCGCGAGTATTGCAGCACATTATGGTTCAGTCAGTGCCGGTACGTTTGCCGTAGCTTTAGCCTATGTAGAAGCAAATGGCTTAGATACCTCGGCACAAGTCACGCTCTATCTTGTATTATTGGAATTGCCCGCCATCATCGTTGGTTTACTGTTGTATCGCCGTTTTGCGGTGGGACACATGCACGGCAATATGGGCAATTTGTGGCACGAATCGTTTACCAATCGCGGTGTTATTTTATTGCTCGGTGGAGTCATCATTGGGTTTATGTATGGCTATCAACAAGGCGCAGAAGTAACCGAGTTATTCACCGGTGCATTTAAGGCGGTATTGGCCATATTTTTACTAGAAATGGGTTTAGTGGCCGCTGAAACGCTGAGACCTTTTCCCCGGCATCAATGGCGTTTGTTGATCTTTGCTCTGGTTGCACCCAGCATTTTAGCCTGTATAGGCATTGCCGTCGGCATGGGGCTCGGTTTGTCTACTGGTACTCTAGTGGTGTTGGCGAGTTTATTGGCCAGTGCGTCGTATATTGCCGCACCAGCAGCGATTAGAACCAGTATCAAAGATGCGGATATTGGTTTAGCTATGCTGTCGTCGTTGGGTATCACCTTCCCCTTTAACGTGATTGTCGGCATTAGTTTCTACCATCACATTGTCGACTACTTAAATTCCTATTAAGGTGGCAAATGGTTGGACTTGTTCGGCTATAGACATTGATTATACTGCGCGCTCATCGAGAGGACCTATGACTGATATAAACCAACTACTTGAAAACAATAAAAATTGGTCGGAATCGACAAAAGAAGCGGATCCTGATTTTTTTGACAAACTCTCAAAGCGTCAGCGCCCTGAGTATTTGTGGATTGGCTGTTCAGACAGTCGTGTACCAGCCAACCAAATCGTTGGTTTGATCCCTGGTGATATTTTTGTTCATCGCAATGTCGCAAACTTGGTTGTGCATACCGATTTTAATTGTCTTTCGGTACTGCAATACGCCGTGGATGTATTAAAAGTCAAGCATGTGATTGTCTGTGGTCATTATGGTTGTGGCGGTATTGACGCCGCCTTACAGAACCAACAATTAGGCTTAATTGATAATTGGCTGGGGCATATCAAAGATATTGCCTACAAACATCGCAGCGAGCTTGATGGATTGGATGCCACCCAAAAGTCGGCACGTTTGTGTGAACTTAATGTCTTGGAACAGGCCGCCAACGTTAGGCGCAGCAATATTGTCAAAGACGCCATCAGCAGAGGGCAAGACTTGACGATTCACAGTTGGATTTACAGTTTGCGCAATGGTCGTTTAAAAGATTTAACTAAAATCGATGAATAGACTCAGTCTATTTTTTTGTTTGTTGCTGGTGGTGACGCCGCTGCATGCTGAAAACCAGACTTGGTATTTCTTACGTCATTTTGAAAAACAAGGTGGTGCTGATCCCCAGTTGAGCGAAGTAGGGCAACATCGAGCACACAAGCTCGTGAACTTATTGTCATCGCATACCATCAGCGCCATATACACCACCGACTATCGACGCACTAAGCAATCCGTGACTGAACTTGCCGCTCACCGTGGTTTACCGATTGTTGTTTATGAGCCCAGTGCACTCGCCGATTTTGCCACGCAATTAGCCACTCAACACAATATTCTTGTTGTTGGTCATAGCAATACCACTCCACAACTCATTGCCTTGCTCGGTGGCCCGGTGTTCAGCCTCTCTGAACAGGATTATGGTGTGTTGTATATCCTCAATAAACTTGATGGCGTTGTGACATTGCGCGAAGTAAGTGTTCCAGCTCAGTAATTTGTTTTACATAGGTTTTGTGGTATTTTGCTGCTGTTTTTAAGCTAAAGGAATGTTTCCATGTCAAGGATGCCGTCTTCTCTATTCAGCCTTTTGTTGTTTTGCTGCCTGACAGGGCTAAATGCCAAAGAATTACCCCTGCAAAGTTTCAGTCAATTACCCACCGTAGCCAAACCCGACTTGTCACCAAATGGCCAGCAGATAGCCTTTGTGCAGAACTATTTAGATCCTGAAACATCAGTATTAACAACGGTAAATTTGCTAAGCGGTGCCAAAAAAATGTTGGTGCAATCTGATAATGAAAAAATTAAGTTAAATTGGTTTAGATGGGCAAACGAACAGACCATTATCGTCAGTGTGCGTTATGCCAGTAAACAACGAGGCGTCGCATTTACAGAAACCCGCCTCCTTGCCTTTGATGTGCAAGGTGACGATACGAATCAGCGTAATTTAATTCGTCATTCTGGTGTATCTGGTCCCTCGCATATTTCGCAATTTCAAGACAATGTTGTGTCATTTTTACCCGACGACCCCGACCATATCCTGGTGGCCATTGATTTGGACGTGGCTAACTTACCATCAGTTTATAAACTCAACATCAATAACAAGAGAAAAACGCGCATCGAAAAGGGCAAAATGGAAGTGCGTGATTGGATGGCAGATCAGCAAGGTAATTTGCGTCTTGGTGTTGCCTTAAACTATGAAAGTGGTGAAGCATCCATCCGCTATCGGCTGGCAGGGCAAGACGATTGGCTAACCATGTTTGCCCACAATGCCCTGCAAGATTCCGGCATTAAGCCCCTTGGTTTTGCCAACAACCCTAATATTTTATATTACCGTGCTTACAAAGATGACAAGTTAACCTTGTACAAAATCGACCTTGTCACACAAGAAAGTAGCTTGGTATTCGACGATGCAGATTACGATGTTGATGGTTCACTGATCTACTCCGTGAGTAGAAAAGAAGTGATAGGCATACGGCATGCGCAAGCTGACGGCGGGCGGGTTTATTGGGACGAGGCAGATCAAAAATTACAACGAGCCATTGATGCAGCAATGAGTGATACCGACAACTATTTGGTGGATTATAGCGATGACGAAAATACCTATTTGCTCTACACCGAAAATAATTTCACCCCGGGGGCCTTTTATTTGGGTCAGCGCAAAGAAAAATCCCTGACGCTGTTATTTGAACAATACCCTTTGTTGCTACCTGACGTCCTCAGCCCGCATAAGCTGGTGACTTACACCACACGTGATGGCACTGAAATCGAGGGCTATCTTACCGTGCCCAAGGGAACCAAAACGCCAATCGCGACGATATTGCACCCTCATGGTGGTCCAGGTGCGCGTGAGTACGGCGGCTTTGATTATTGGACTTCGTTTTTTGCTAATCGAGGTTATGCGGTATTTCGACCAAATTTTCGCGGTTCCTCCGGGTATGGAAAACAGTTTGCAGAAAGCCAAATGCAGGGCTGGGGTTTAACCATGCAAGATGACTTGACGGACGCTGCCCAGTGGTTAATTGAGCAACAGATCGCTGATCCCAAACGTCTATGTATTGTCGGGGCAAGTTATGGTGGTTATGCCGCGGCCATGGCAGCAGTAAAAACCCCTGATTTATTTGCCTGTGCAGTGAGTTTTGCAGGGGTCATGGATTTAGATATGTTGGTGAGCAAAAGTCGCTATTTTTTGAACAAAAAATTTGTTCGCCAACAAATTGGCGAAGATGATGATGACCTTGAAGCGCGCTCTCCGTATTACAACGCAGCCAAAATCACGATCCCTTTGTTACTCTTGCATGGTGAAGACGATCGGGTGGTAGATGTGCGACAAAGTCGTGAAATGTATGACGAATTGCGCGATCTAGGCAAACCAGTGCGTTATGTTGAGTTTGAGAATGGCGATCATTTTTTGTCTATACAACGCAACCGCCATTTAGCCTTTGCGGAAATGGAGACTTTTTTGCAGAAATATTTAGGCCCAAGTATGCAATAGCATCAACACTTAGCCACATGCTTGAAAGGGGTTTTGACATCCCATACAACATAAAAATATAAGTCTTTGTCACTGCAAATGATAGAATCCGCCTCCGAATTTTGGTGGCAAAGACATGTATAAAAAATCACACACTCAGACACACATCACGAAACCAGCGTTGGGCTTGTTTGAGTTCGTAGCGCTTATGGCGCTCATGACATCATTAGTGGCGTTGAGTATTGATGCCATGCTGCCCGCGTTGCATCAAATTGGCGACGATCTCGGCATCGTTGCTACCCAAGATACCCACTTAATTGTTTCGTTATTTTTCATCGGTATGGGCTTTGGTCAACTGTATTACGGGCCAGTCTCTGACGATAAAGGTCGGCGTTATGCCATCATTTCAGGCTTAATTATTTTTGCCATCGGTTCACTGGTTTGCATGTTTGCAGAGACCTTAACCGTCATGTTAATTGGTCGAGTTATTCAAGCCTTTGGCGTTTCTGGACCACGTATTGCTGCGTTAGCGGTTATCCGCGATCAATATGAAGGTGAAGCCATGGCACGGGTCATGTCATTTATCATGATGGTGTTTATTTTAGTGCCGATGTTGGCCCCGAGTTTTGGCCAAGCAATTTTGTTGATGTTTTCATGGCATCACATCTTTTCAGCATTCTTAGTGATTGGTTTATTAACCGGCATCTGGTTTTTTGTCAGGCAGCCAGAGACCCTGCCTAAGGATCAACGCAGCCCGTTTAGTTGGAGGCAATTGGCGATCTCGAGTAAATATATACTCACCCACCGCATGGTAATGTTTTACACCATCGCTATGGGATTGATTTTTGGTGGTTTTTTAGCCTACATCAGCGCATCACAAACAGTGTTTCAGCAAATCTACGATACTGGCGAGTTATTCCCCCTATATTTTGCTTTATTAACCCCAATCCTGTTTAAGAAATTGAACTAAATGCCTGTTCCAAGATCCGATCTTTCGACCAAGAAAGTGGGAACCAACAGAGGAACAGGCATGAAGAACCTAGTCGAATTATTTTGTGATGTCG
>Ga0210026_1000534_pt1 | contig 43286 bp, 40 predicted proteins | sample CryGeymeta201509_FD_183977 | JGI IMG/M metagenome (GOLD analysis project Ga0210026, IMG submission 183977) | Groundwater microbial communities from Crystal Geyser aquifers in Utah, USA - Crystal Geyser metaG 2015-09 (SPAdes) (version 2) | ecosystem: Environmental > Aquatic > Deep subsurface >...
TTCTCGGCAACGCTGAGTCGGTTAAGGTCGGGCAGGGCTTCCATGAACCGTATTATCAACTTCAACAACCATTTCCAACACCCTGAATGGAATGATTTTTTCTAGCTACCTGAGTAGTTACCAATGCTCCTGAAAAAAGTCCAACTAAAAAGAAGATTCCGTTCCGCGATTTTGGGCTTCCTGGTTTAAGAGATCTTAGACTTCCTTATCTTTTAAACCTTGAAGCGCACTCTTCTTAATGCAAGGACTATGCCAGAGCGTGAAACCACTATTTATCAATAGGTTACGATTTTTACTCCGTGCCAGACCATGCCAGTTTGACATTTGTCATTGTCACCCTGGCACGGTTTTCCTGTTTTCGTCGAGCTTTCGTCGTTTTTTCGCCACCCTGGCCGGCCCGCCTTCTCCCAGGGAAGGCGGTCGGTGAGTGCCGGATGGCGGCGCGCTTAGAACAGCGCGACCTGCGTATTGCCGCCACGCCCCGAGGCCAGCTCCACGCTGCACGGGGCTTGGGGCTTGCACAGCAGGATCTGGGCGAGTTCGATGGCCTTGCCGTCGCTCTTGGGTTTGCCCCACAGCGGGAAATACTTGGCCGTGCTCGGCTGGACGTCGCCCTCCAGGACCAGGTCATCATTCATCAGGCTGGCCAGGTCATTGCAGAACATATACAAATCGCCGTCCGCCGCATTCAGATACTCGCAGACCCAGCGCTTGGGTTGGTTGGGCTGGGGAGGGCGGAGGTTCATCTGAACGCCGGTGTGCTGGGCTTTTTCTTCGCCCTGGCCGGAAGCGTAGGTGCTATCGCGGTCATCCAGCGGGATGAGGGTGTTCAGGGCGATGGTTTCGTTTGTGGCGAAAACAGGGGGGGCGGAAGCATAGGTACTATCGCGGTCATCCAGCGGGACGTTGCTGTCCTCGGCCAGGGCGTCGAGGGTGAGGGCGCTGAGTAGCACAAATAGCGATCCTTGCAGGACCAGTTTGGTGACAGTTGTCGCTTGCATCTCGGTTCTCCCGATAAGGTCATGGGAGTTCGAAACGGTGCGACGCAAATAGGGACAGCTTGTGCGCGGTAATGGCGTACTGATGCGCGTACAGATGCCTCTAGCGAAACAACGGGCGTATGGCGGCCCACGGTTTCGGCAATCCCTCGGTCATAGGCGGTGGAGCTGCCCTTAGACGGTGACTTTGCGTCCCTGCCTTTCGGCAGGTTTGCCTTTTTCGAACACGTTTGGAAGCTGATTCGCAGGCTTCCGATCCCGATTACGACCGGCCGCGGAAAATCTTTAGGATTTTTTTGAAATTATTTTCACGGCTGGCGCGGACGGGCTTTCCCCTTACGCCGGCAGGAACCCGGATTGCTGGGTGAACGTTTTGTCGGGATGAATATCTGATAGGATCGCGCGCCGTTCCAGCTTGGGATTCAGCGTTTCCCGTGCCCCGGGTTCGGGTGCCGCCAAGCCAGGCTGGAATATCGTGCGGCGTGATCCCTCTAGCCGCCACCGCATAACTCATTGGATGGAAATAAATGAATCCCTTCTGGTCTGTAGCCGCATTCTGGATCATTGCCGCGCTGTTTGTGGTGGTCGCACTCGTTTTGGTCCTGACGCCCTTGCTGCGCAGGAAGCCGCAGAGTGCCCATGCCGAGCGACGCGACGTCAACATCGCGGTGTACCGCGACCAGATGAAGGAAATGGAAGCGGAACGGGTCAGTGGCCTACTCCCGGAAGACCAGTTCGAAACCGCCAAGGTTGAGCTCGAAAGCCGGCTGGCCGAGGACGCCCTCGGGCAAGCCGCCGCCACGCCGCACGCGACTGGGAACCTTCGCCCGCTGGCCTACGCCCTGGGCGCCATTTTGCCGATCGCCGCTGTCAGCCTTTATTTCTGGCTGGGCAATCCCGCCACCCTCTCGGGCGTTCCCAAGGCGCCCGCCGAGGCGGAGGCCATGATGGGCGAACACGACATCAAGAAAATGCTGCAACAGGCGGAAGCGAAGGTCGAGGCGGATCCCAAGGATGGCCAAAGCTGGGCCATTCTGGGCAGGACTTACGCCACCCAGGGACGCTGGCCGGAGGCCTGGAAGGCTTACCAGTTTGCCGCCGAACTGTTGCCGGATGATGCGTCCCTGCTCTCCGGCGAGGCCGAGGCGCTGGCCGTCATCAAGGGCGGCACGCTGCAGGGTGAGCCGATGAATCTGGTGGAGAAGGCGCTGGCCATCAATTCCAGCGACACGAAGGCTCTGGAACTGGCGGCGGCCAGCGCCTTCCAGGAAAAGAACTACGCTCAGGCGGCGGCCTATCTCGATAAGCTGTACAAGCTGTTGCCGCCCGACGATCCCTTTGCCAAGCAAGTCCTGACCGCTTTAACCGATGCTCGGCGACAGGCACAAACCGGCGGCCTGGACAACCTGAGCGCGCAGCCCGCGCCCCCTCCGGCCGCGAACGCCACCATCCGCGGCAGCCTCGATCTTGCCCCCGCCTTCGCGGCCAAGCTCACCGGCAAGGAGACGATTTTCCTGTTCGCGCGCCCGCCTCAGGGTGGCCCGCCGGTGGCCGCGGTGCGCGGCCCCGCCGCGAGGTTTCCGATGGATTTTGAACTGAGCGACCGCTTGGCCATGAATCCCGGCAACTTGCTCTCGCAGCATCAGCAGGTGACCCTGGTGGCGCGAATTTCCAAATCCGGCGGCCCCATGGCGCAGAGCGGCGATCTGGAAGGCAGCGTAAAAGGGGTGGCGGTCGGCGCCAAGGGCGTGAAACTGGTCATCGACCGGGCCGTTCCCTGACCTGAAGGTGTTGGCCGGCCTGGGATGCCCCGGAATAGGAAACCCATCGCAAGCAGCGGACCATGTCCGCGATAAAGGATTAACGGTAGATTGAAAAAGAGCCTCGATACCATCGTTTTTACCTCCTTCATCCTGGTTTTTTCGGGGGTGCTCGCCATTGGTGGCGCTTCCTTGCTGATGGTGCAGAGGATGATGGACAAGACCAATTCCATCGCGGAGGAAAGTCGCGATGTGGATTTCATCAATCATCTGCACAACAAGGCCTACAGCCTGATCACCGCCATTCACCTGCGCATGATCCACGGGGAAGACAAAAACCCGGTGCGCACATTCCAGCTCTCCAATGAGATCGACCATGATATTGATGAATATCTCAAGGCAGAGAAGGACTCGCCCTATCCGGAGAGCAAAGAGGAGATCCGCCTGCTGACTAGCCTACGGGATAACCTCCAGTCCTTGCGGCTGGCATCCCAGAATACCCAGCGGCCGCAAGGCCTGGACCCCATGGCCTACATCCTGATGGACAAGATGATGGACCAATACATCCAGGACGTCGCGGCGGAGGCCCGCCAGATCAACCGGATCCATTTCGGCATCATCACCAGCAAAGTCGAAAAAAACCGCCAAAGCATGTCTTTGGTCATCTATCTCTATTTGCTGTTCTCGCTGACCGGCCTGGTTCTGGTCTATCTCGGCTACCGTCTCCATTCCCACTATGTCGTCAAACCGATCCTGGCTCTCGCGGCCTCTACCCAGCGGCTCGCCCACGGGGATATGGATATCCGGGTCAGTAGCGACTCCAAAACCGAGATCGGCCAGCTCTACCAGGCCTTCAATAGCATGGCCGAGCGGCTCCAGTCGCATCAGGAAGACCTCGTCACCTTCAATCGTGAACTGGAGCGCAAGGTTCAGGCGCGTACCCAGGAACTGGAGGCGGCTAATGGCAAACTGTTGCGCCTGGAGAAAATGGCCATGCTGGGACAGATCGCCACCAGCGTGAATCACGAAATCCGCACCCCGCTCAACACCCTGTCGATGAACCTGCAATTGATCAAAAAGGCGCTTGGCGGCTGCGGCGAGAGCCATACCACCACCTGTCGGGCGCGGCAGGGCAACCTCCTGGATCGCATGGCCTTGATCGACAGCGAAGTGCTCAGAGTGAGCGGCATGTTGGAGGAGTTCGTCAGCTACGCCCGCCTCAAGCCGCCGGAACCGACCGAACTGGAACTCAACAAGGTGCTCGGCTACGTGGCCGAGATGCTCACGGAAAAGGCGGAACAGGCTCACGTGGCCCTGCGTCTGTCCCTCATCGAACCTTCTCCGCCGCTGTGGGCCGATAAAAACAAGCTGATTCAGGTGCTGGTCAATCTGTGTGTGAATGCGATTCAGGCGATGCCGGATGGCGGGACTTTGACGGTGGCGACCACACAGCGGGAAGACTGGGTGGAAATAACCGTTGCCGATACCGGCACGGGCATCACGGAGGAAGATCTGAGCAAGATATTCCTTCCCTTCTTCACGAAAAAGCCTTCCGGCCTCGGCTTCGGATTGGCAATCGTGCAACGGATCATCGAGGACCACGGTGGCAAGATCACCTGCCAGAGCCGAATCGGAGAAGGCACGCTGTTCACCGTCCAGTTGCCGCTTCGCCCCTAACCGCTTCGCCCATAACCGCTTCGCCCCTAACCGCTTCGCCCCTAACCCGCCAGATGGAATCGAGGATGGCCGCATCACTGTTGATCGTCGATGACGACAAACTGACCCGGGAGACCCTCGCCAGCGCTTTGGGCGACGCCTATCGCGTCCAGACGGCAAGCGGGGGGCGCGCGGCGCTGGATATCCTGGCGGCGGATCGGATCGATGTCGTCCTATCCGATATGACGATGCCCGGCATGGACGGCCTTGGCCTGCTGGAGGCGATCAACCTTCTGGAAGATAGACCCGCGGTCATCTTCATCACCGGCCAGGCGACGGTGGAGTCGGCGGTGCGGGCAATGAAGCTGGGCGCCCATGATTACGTCACCAAACCCGTTAATCTGGACCGTCTCGAACTGCTGCTGGAGAAGGCCCTGGAGAGCCGGACCCTGCGCCAGGAGAACGCGCAGCTCAAACACCGGTTACGGGAGAAGCAGGCCGACATTCAGTTGGTGGGCCAATCACCGGCCATGCGCAAGATTGTCGATCTGGCGATTCAGGTCGCGTCCACCGATGCCAGCGTGTTGATCGAGGGGGAAAGCGGCACCGGCAAGGAGCTGATCGCCAGCCTCATCCATCACCATAGCCCCCGCGCCAGCGCCCCGTTCATCAAGGTGAATTGCGCCGCCTTCGCCGAGGGGGTGCTGGAGTCGGAACTGTTCGGCCACGAAAAGGGCGCCTTCACCGGCGCCACGGCGACCCGCAAGGGGCGCTTCGAAATGGCCGATGGCGGCACCCTGTTCCTCGATGAGATCGGCGACCTGCCGGCCTCAGCCCAGGTCAAGCTGCTGCGTTTCCTCCAGGAACGGACTTTCGAGCGGGTGGGCGGTGGCAAGACGTTCAAGGTGGATGTGCGGATCATCTCCGCCACCAACAAAATTCTCAAAGAGCAGGTTGCCGCCGGGGAATTCAGGGAAGACCTGTATTACCGCCTGCGCGTCGTCGCCCTGGTGCTGCCGCCGCTGCGGGAACGGCCGGAGGATATCGACCCGTTGATCGATCATTTCCTGCGCCACTTCAGCAAGCTCCACCACCGGCCGATCAAGGGGATGGACGAAGAGGTGCGCCACCTGCTGAACTCGCATGGCTGGCCCGGCAACGTGCGGGAACTCATCAACTGCATCGAGAGCATGGTGGTCATGGCCAGAGACAACCACATCACCCTGGACGATGTTCCCGATCATCTGGTGGCTGCCTACGATATTCCAGCGGGTGGCGCGGCGGGAGAAGGTGTTCTGGCCGACATGGAGCGACAGGCCATTGTCGATGCGCTCCACAAGACTGATGGAAACAAGATGGAGACCGCGAGAATCCTCGGGATCGGCTTGCGCACCTTGTATCGGAAGATCGACAAATGGGGGCTTTGAACCTCGCGGTTTTATCGGCGGCGCCCTGTTTTCAGGAAGCGGGCCGGGTTTATGGAAGTCCGGCGCCGTCACCGGACAGACAAGCACACGGATAAATTGGGCCGTGGGTATCCTCCACAATCCCCATGCAAGAGGAAATGCCATGAGATTTGACCGTTCGATAGCGATCACCGGTGGGATGTTGTTTTTCGCGGGCATCACGCTGGCAATCGCCGCCGCGGAGCCCGTCAAGCCCTTGCCACCCGTCAAGGCTGAGTCAGTCAAGGCCGAGCCCGCGCAGGCCGCGCCTGTCACTACCGCCTCGATGGTGGAGTCGCTTTGCGCCGGATGCCATGGCATGGATGGCATCAGCCCCGCATCGAGCTTCCCACACCTGGCGGGCCAGCATACCGATTACCTGCTGCATGAGATGGAGTTATACAAGTCCAAGAAACGTGACAACGAAACGATGTCCCCCCTCGTGCTGGATCTGTCAGCGCAAGACCTGGCCAAGCTGGCGGCCTATTTTTCCAAGCAAAAACCCGCGCCCGGCGCGGTCAATAATCCTGAACTTCTGGCCCTTGGGAAAAAGATTTACTTGCAAGGCAATTCGGATAGCGCCGTCCCCCCCTGTGACATCTGCCATGCGCAGGATGGCCATGGCATCCCCCACTTCCCGCGAGTAGCCGGCCAGTACGCCGATTACACCATCGAACAATTCAGTCTCTATGCCCAGGGTGGCCGCAAATCCCCCAACAACATCATGCCCAACATTGCGAAACGGCTGACGGAAGCGGAAATCAAGGCCGTCGCCGAATACATGGCCAGCATGAACTAGCGCGTCGTTGCGGCGGGTTATTCCTTTGCGACCGCTGGCGCATCGCGGATACCGAAAAGTAGTGGCTTCATCACACGGCCCACTCCTACGGCATGGTGGATGTTTCACGTTGATCCGATATGTTTATCCCAGATTGTTCGTTATCTACACTTTCGCCAGAGCCCAGTTGCATTTCAGAATCTAATCCGTCATACATGAATAAGACATCTGTAGAAACGAGTAACAAAACTGCCCTTGCAATGCCATCTACAGCTTGGCATTTCAGCCGTTATCTTTCCTGGGTTTTCTGGGGAATCCTGGCCGTATTTCTTGGCGTCTATTGCGCACAACCGATTGGCGACCCTGATTTTTGGTGGCACCTCAAGAGCGGCGAGGTCATGCTCAATCAAGGGGGCCTGCTCCACAATGACCCCTTCAACTATACCAGCAACTCCGTAATATCCATACGCGAATCCGTTATCCTTAAAGGATATTGGCTTTGGCAGGTAGTTGCCGCATTGTTTTATCACGCCGGAGGAGTTTACGGAATCTTCGCGTTGAAAGCGGTGACACTGCTTTTGCTGATTGGTGGCGTTCTGCGAGAAATGCACCGCCAAGCGGTATCATTACCCACGAAGCAAGCGCTGATAGGGCTTGGTGCTGTAATAATAATTGGCGGGTATCAAGGATTCTTACTTGAGCGCCCGCAAATGTTTTCATTTATCCTTATGACGGTTCAACTTGGCATGTTTGCCAAAATTCGTCTGGAGCAGCGCCCTAGTTGGATGCTGCTGCCGCTAATGACCTTATGGTCTAATATTCATGGCGGCTTCGTCGTTGGGGATATTCTGCTTGCGCTCTTCGCGGTAGGTGCGGTTATCCAGTACCGTCACGAACCCGCTCGCCTCATATTGCTTCTCTGCTGGGCAGGCGCCGGAATTGTTGCCTCGTTAGCCAATCCGGCCGGGTGGAACGCCATCGTTGAGGTGGTTAATTTCGCCCAACAAAATATGATGAACAAAATAGACGAATACAAAAGCAGTTGGGTTCAGTTTAAGGATGCGAAACTGATAGGATTGCTCTGGTTGGTCGCTTTATTGCATTTATTTGGATTATTGTTTGCGCGTAAAATTTTCTGGCCGGAAATAATTATTTCGCTATTCTTAATTGCGTTCGGGGTGGTCTATCTGCGCAATGTCCCCTTTGTTGTGCTATCCATGATGCCTATGGTGGGTTGGTATCTGGATCGAGCGGGTGAGCGGTTTGGCTTTACACAAATGCGCCGGGCACAGTCAGGTGTGTTGATTGTTTTGTCCACACTTCTGGTTTGGCAGACAGCCATGGGATGGCACATTAAAAAAAATGGCTGGCCAATTCGTAATATAGTCCCGGTAAACATGGCTGCATTTATTCAAACCTCCGGACTCTCCGGACATTTGTTTAATGACTATGGTGCTGGCGGTTATTTGAACTGGGCCTTATTTCCGCTATGGCAAACCTTTATTGATGGCAGGGGGCTAGATAATCGTGTATTCCATGATTACGGTGAAATAATAGAGGGCACGGATAATGACGCGATACTGTTCAACAAATATAACATCGATGTCATTGCGCTCAATATCATGTTGCCAAGTGGCAGGGTTACGCCGTTGCTTGAATTGTTTAACAACCCTGACTGGGCACCGGTTTATCTCGACAGTAATTATTTTGTGCTTGCAAAAAACACGGAAAAAAACAGTGCCGCAATCAGCAGAATAATGATTAACAAACAATTGTTTATGAATTCACTTCTAAATATGTTCGATAGGCGTGTGGGTAATTATCCGGGGGATGTTGGTCTAATTGCGGGTTACACGAGCCTGCTGATTTATGCGGAAAGATATGCGGAAGCAGAATTTATGCTAAATAAGCTTGAGCAGGAGCAAGCGGGGGCTAATATCGTTGCCTTTTTAAGGCATGAGTTGACTCAGCGTCGTCTAAATTATTACCGTGCAATTGGGGGCTGATGCTCATGGCTCTTTCAAGAAACACCATGCAACGGGTTTATTTTTGGGGTGCGCCGCGCGCACTTCCCAGCGTCAGACTGTTAGCGTCCGGCGTTGAACCTGAATTCATCCCGAGTTGTTCATGCCGTGCTGGTGCCTCCATAGTGCCGGCCTCCGTGGCCTCTACTAATGGACAATTCAGGTTAATTCGATGACGCTCCTACGCCTAGCCCGGATATTGCATGAATTCTCGCGCGCCCTCGCTGGTCCCTTGTCCGCACTGGAAAGTCTTGCTCAGTCGGGCGTATGAATAACTACGCCGCTCCTTCGCAAAATTCCCATTGCAAACAATGGCCTGCGCGATTATGGGCGCAGCCCGGTATCCTTTAGGGCATCACGCGAATTCATGCAATATCCGGGCTAGGTTCATTCCAACGCAAAACACGAGCAGTGCCGAATTCTCCCTCTCTCCCAAGGCCGCCTCATGAACGCTCACACGCTCGCTCCCGAAGCCCATTTCATCCAGAAAGAACCCTATTACGAAGCGGTCGGCAACGAGATCGCGATCTTCCTGGCGGCTTATGCCAACCGCTTGCCGATTCTGCTGAAGGGCCCCACCGGCTGCGGCAAGACCCGTTTCATGGAGCACATGGCTTGGCATTTGCGGCGGCCGCTGATCACGGTGTCCTGCCATGACGACCTGACCACATCTGATCTGGTGGGGCGCTATCTGGTAAAGGGGGGTGAGACCGTCTGGATGGATGGCCCGCTCACTCGCGCGGTGCGCGTCGGCGGCATCTGTTACCTGGATGAAATCGTGGAGGCGCGCAAGGACACCATGGTGGTGATTCACCCCCTGGCCGACGACCGCCGCACTCTGCCGATGGAGAAGTTGGGCCAGTTGCTGGAAGCCTCGGCCGATTTTTGTTTAGCCATTTCCTACAACCCTGGCTACCAGAGCGTGCTGAAAGACCTCAAGCAATCCACCCGGCAGCGCTTTGTCGCCCTGGAGTTCGATTACCCGGCGCCAGACCTGGAAGCGCGCATCGTCGCCAAAGAGTCTGGTGTCGATGCCACTTTGGCCTCCCGCCTGGTGCGCTTTGCCCAGACCACCCGCAACCTCAAGGGCGCCGGCCTGGAAGAAGGGGCGTCCACCCGCCTGCTGGTGCATGCCGGCAAGCTGATTTCCAGCGGCATCGACCCGGTGCTGGCTTGCCAGAGCGCCGTCGCCCAGGCGGTTACCGACGATGCCGACATGCTGGCGGCGATCCAGGAACTGTCTTCTTCATTGTTCTGATCTTGTATATGGCCCTATACTTGGTCAAGTTAATAATCCAAATAGAGGGCTGATATGCAAACCGTCAACATCCATGAAGCCAAGGCCAAGCTGTCCGAATACCTCACCGCGGTGGAAGCGGGCGAGACGGTGGTGATCTGCCGCCGCAACGTGCCGGTGGCCGAGATCGTGCCGATCCGCCAGCCGCGCAAGGCGCCGCGTCCAGTCGGGCTGGGGCCATATGAAGAAGGCTATGAAATCCCTGCCAGCTTCTTCGAGCCACTACCCGACGAATTGCTCAAGGCGTTCAACGGCGAACTGCCCGATCCCATGCTCGATGGTTTCGCCCCCGAGGCGGAACAACTGAAAGCCGCCGAACCCGTGTCGGGATACAAGAAATGAAGCTGCTGCTCGACACCTGTGCGTTCATCTGGCTGGCGACCGCGCCGCGCCAGCTTTCCAGGGGGATGCTGGCACTGTATGAAAACCCCGGAAACGAGGTTTATCTGTCGGTTGCCTCAGCCTGGGAAATCGCCATCAAGCACCGCACCGGCAAGTTGCGACTGGCCGGGGATCTGTCGCCCGCAGAATTCGTTCCCGAGGCGCGTCGCCGTCATGGCATCGAGGTGCTACCACTACGCGAGGAAGATAGTTTTGTGCTCGGCAAACTCCCGCCTGTGCACAACGACCCCTTCGACCGCATGTTGATCTGCCAGGCCATCGCTAATCAGATGACCCTCCTGACCCCCGATCCGCTGATTACCCAGTATCCCGTGCTTACCCGCTGGTGAGCATGAACAGCGAAGCCATCACCCTGTTGTTGGAAGGCCTGCTGGAAGCGGACTTTTCCTTCCGCAAAGTCGGCCCCGCCGCCGAGAAACTGGCCGCCTTAGCCGAAGCCGATCAGGATTTCGTACTCGACTGGGTCAAACGGGTTGCCAGTTCCAATCTGGAAGTCGCCTGGCAGTTCGCGCGCCGCGCGCCTGCCCTGATTGGCCGCATGGATCGCCGCTTGATGGAAGCCTGGGTGGTAGGCGCTTGTGATACCTACGACCGCGAGGGCTTGCGCCAGGCGCTGCAAGTGCTGGAAGAGGCCGACCACTACGGCGAACGGCGATTGGAAATGACCGCCGGCGTTCTGTTCGAGGACCTGGCTGGGGTGCTCGGCAACTTCGTGCACGGCTTGTCCGGGCGGCGCCTGCGCATGGAGCAGGGCGAGAGCCTCTATACCGATACCGAGAAAATTGTTCTACCCGGCGTGATCGCCCGTTTTCCCGTGGTGGCGGATAACTTCAAGCTGGCCAAGGCGGCGGTGGCCCTGCTCTGGGCGCAGACCCGCTTCGGCGGCTTCCGCGCCGATCTCGCCGCGGCCGTCGCCGGTTTTCCCGATCCCGTACGCGCCCTGGCACAACTGCACGGCCTGGAAACCCTGCGTCTGTCCGCCCGCATCGCGCGCGAATTGCCAGGCCTGCACCGCGACATGGAACGGCTGAAAAGCCAATTGGGCGAGGGCCTGCCGGCCGGTTGGGAAACCCTCGCGCGGCGGCTGGCCGAGCCGCAAGCCGACCTCGAAGACAGCCTCGCCTTGTTGGGTGAGGCCGTGCATCTGCCCGATTTCAAACCGTGGTGTTACCAGGGTGAAATCAAGCCCGCGGCCGTGGCCGCCGCCTTCGCCGCGCGCCAGGAAAAGGAGAAGGCGCGGCTCCGCGTGAAACTGGCCGAGTTGCTGGAAGAACACACCCGCCACCAACCCGGCCAGCCACCCGGCGAGGAACGCGCCGCGGCGGAATTCACGGCCGAGGTCAACGATGAAGCAGGCCGCATGGATATGGAAATCACCCTCGACGGCGCGCCCATCGCCCCGCCCGAGGACGTGAAGGCGCTGCTTTCCTCCATCTACCTGGATTTCGGCGAAATTCCCCCGGAATACCTGGTGCCGGCCGGCGACGGTGAATACGACCCCAGCCTGCTGTTTGATCAGAGCGCGGATCCGGATTCGGTCTGGCAGGGCACTTATCACGAGGAGGGCGCATTGTTTTATCCGGAGTGGGATAGGGGCCGCGAGCACTACCGCAAGAACTGGTGTGTGGTGCGGGAAAAGGACGTACCGCCGGTGTATGACGGCTTTTACCGGGACACCCTGGATAAACACGCCGGCCTGGTGAAGCAACTGCGCCGCAGTTTCGAGGCCATGCGCGATGAAAACCGCACGTTGAAACGCCAGACCGATGGCGACGAGGTGGACCTCGACGCCCTGGTCGAAGCCCTGGCCGACGCCAAGAGCGGTCGCGAGTTGACCGCCCCCGAAAACCCCGCTGCGCGGTGTTCTCCCCCCGAGGGGGCCAAGAAACGCTTGGGGCGGCCCGGCGCGTTTCTTGAGACCGCCCCCGAAAACCCCGCTGCGCGGTGTTCTCCCCCCGAGGGGGCCAAGGAACGCTTGGGGCGGCCCGGCGCGTTTCTTGAGAGCGACCGCCTGTACGTGCGCCGGCATCGCGCGGAACGCAACATCGCGGTCGCTTTCATGGTCGACATGAGTGGTTCCACCCGCGGCTGGATCAACGAGGCCGAGCGCGAAGCCCTGGTGTTGCTGTGCGAAGCGCTGGAACGCCTGGGCGACCGCTATGCCATCTACGGCTTTTCCGGCACGACCCGCAAACGCTGCGAGCTGTTCCGCATCAAGACCTTCGCCGAGCCTTGCGGCGACGAGGTGAAGGCGCGCATCTCCGGCATCCGCGCTCAGGAATACACGCGCATGGGCTTCGCCATCCGCCACCTCTCCAAACTGCTGAACGAAGTCGATGCCGCGACCAGGGTGTTGGTTACGCTCTCCGACGGCCGCCCGGATGATTACTTCGACGGCTATCGCGGCCAGTATGGCATCGAGGACACCCGCATGGCCCTGCTGGAAGCGCGCCGCGCCGGGGTGCACCCGTTCTGCATCACCATCGACCGCGAAGCGCGTGATTACCTGCCGCGGATGTACGGCGCCGCCCGCTACATCATCCTCGACGACGTGCGGCAACTGCCGTTCAAGGTTTCCGACATTTACCGGCGGCTGACGCGATGAAAGGGGGTTTCCCCTAAGATAATATAAGAGCTGTTAATACCCTTCGGCCTCAACCCCATGACCACCGTCACGCTGCAACAGGTTCTCAATCGCACGGTTCAGACCGTGTCGGCGGTGACGCCGCTGGCCGAGGTCTGGCGGCAGATGGAAGTGCAGCGCATCAGTTGTGTGGTGGTGCTGGATGGGCAGAAGCCAGTGGGCATCTTCACCGAGCGTGACAGCGTGGCGCTGGTGGCGAGTGGCGGCTGGCGGCCAGGTTGGCAGGAAAGCGAGCCGATCGGCGGTTACCTGCATGAGCCGCTGGTCGCCAGCAACCTTGGCATGGACATCCATCGCGCCTATCAGCTCATGGCCGCGCGCAATGTCCGCCACTTGCTGCTGGTGGACGGCGGCGGCGCCTTGCTGGGCCTGGTCAGCGAAGGCGATCTGCTGCACGGCATCGGCCTGGAGCACATGCCGCAGCCGCACACGGTGGCCTCGGCCATGACCGGCAAAGTGGTCATCCTGAACGAGAACGACAGCCTGCTGGCCGCCGCCCAGGTCATGTCGGAGCGGGTATTGAGCTGCGTGGTGGTGCTGCGCGACGGCAGCCCGGCAGGGATACTGACGGAGTACGACGTGGTGTGCCTGTCCCGCCAAGGAGGCGATCCCGCGGGCCTGCGCCTGGGGACGGTGATGAGCCAGCCGCTGATCGTGGTCGAGGCCGAAACGCTGCTGGCGGTGGCCATGCGTCGTATGGAACAGGCCAACATCCGTCGCCTGGTGGTGATAGACGCGGCCGGCGGGCTGGTTGGCCTGCTCACCCGCCACGATGTGGTGAAGGCCTTGCAGGAACACTACGTCGAGTTGCTGCAGGCTACCGTTGAGCGTCTGGAACAAGACCTCAACCTCACTCGCGACCATCTGCAATCGGTGGAACACCGGCTCATGGAACGCAGCGTGATGAGCCAGGTGAATGATGCCGTTTTCGTGGTCGATATGGCCAGCGGCCGCGTGGTGGAGGCCAACGAACAGGCGGGCGATCTGCTCGGCCTCAGCCAGAGCGAACTCCTCGAACGCCATTGCCACGGTTTCGCGGAACTCTGCGGCGGCGCCGAAAACTGGCCGGCCTGGGCGGCAGCCTTCGCCGAGCGGGGCATCCAGACCGAGGAAACCCGTTTCCGACGCAACACCGGCGAGTGGTTTCCGGTAGAAATCAGCCTGCGCCATGTGTCGGATGGCGAACGCGCCTACCTGGTCGCGGTGGCGCGCGACATCAGCCAGCGCCGGCGCCATGAAGCGCGTATTCGTCTGGATCGTGAGCAGCAGAAGGCGTTGCGGGAAATTCTGGAAATCGGCATCGGCGACGGGGGCTTGCGTGAACGCCTGGGACGCTGCCTGGATCGCCTGCTGGCGGTTTCCTGGCTCAACCTGCTGCCCAGGGGCGGCATTTTCGTCATGGACTGCGGCAGCCTGCGCCTGCTCGCCGAGCGTAATTTCTCGCCGGAAATTCAGGCCAGTTGCGCCCGCGTGGCGCTGGGCCAGTGTCTCTGCGGCCGCGCGGCGCAAAGTGGCAAAACCGAATACGCCGACTGCGTCGACCATCGCCACGAAACGACCTATCCCGGCATGACCGATCACGGCCACTACAGCCTGCCCCTCAAGGCCGCGGGCGAGGTGCTGGGGGTGCTGGTGCTGTACCTGCCGGTGGGGCACCCGCGCCTCGCCGAAGAACAGGAGTTTCTCGAAGCCGTGAGCGACGCCCTGGCCGGCGTGCTGCGGCGTGACCGGGTGGAACAGGCGGTGGCCGCCAAGGAAGCGGAGATCCATCTGCTGCTGGATTCCACGGCGGAAGCGATTTTTGGTATCGACCAGCATTGCCGCTGCACCTTCGTCAATCACGCTTGCCTGGAAATGCTGGGTTACGACACGGCCTCCGAACTGCTCGGACAGCCCATCCACGACCGCATCCATCACCACCATGCCGATGGCCGCCGCCACCTGGCGGCGGATTGCCCGATCCTGCTGGGCGCAACCCTGCAAGAGAAACGGCACGGCGATGACGAGGTGCTCTGGCGCCGCGACGGCACGCCGCTGCCGGTGGAATACTGGTCGCATCCGGTCCTGCGCGAGGGCAAGCAGGTCGGCGCGGTGGTCACCTTCATCGACATCAGCCAGCGGCTGGCCGCGGCGGCGCAGCTTGAACATCTGGCGCATCACGACCCGCTCACCACCTTGCCCAACCGCGCGCTGTTCCAGTCGCGTTTAAGCCACGCCATCAATGTCGCCCGGCGCCACGGTACGCGCCTGGGGCTGTTGTTCATGGACCTGGACGGCTTCAAACATATCAATGACAGCCTCGGCCACCCGGCCGGTGACGAATTGCTGCAAGCCATCGCGCAGCGTCTTTCCAGCAACCTGCGCAAGGTGGATACCTTGGCGCGCCTGGGCGGCGATGAATTCGTCGTGCTCCTGGAAGAGATTGACGGCCCCAAGGAAGCCGCCATGGTCGCCCAGAACCTGCTTGCCCTGCTGCACCAGCCATTTCACCTGAGCGGCGGCCACGAGGTATTCAGCAGCGCCAGCATCGGCATCAGCCTGTTCCCCGACGATGCCGCCGACACCACCCAGTTGCTGCGCAATGCCGATGCCGCGCTGTACCAGGCCAAGTCGCAGGGTCGCGCTACCTATCACTTCTACACCGAAGCGCTCACCCGGGTCGCCAACGAGCGTCTGCAACTGGAATCACGCCTGCGCGGCGCCCTGGAACGCGGTGAATTCGTCGTCCACTACCAGCCCCAGGTGGACACCCGTGATGGTCGACTCATCGGCGCCGAAGCGCTGCTGCGCTGGTTGACGCCGGAAGGCGAACTGGTGCCGCCGGCCCGCTTCATTCTCCTGGCGGAAGATACCGGCCTGATCCGCCCCCTCGGCGAATGGGTCTTGCGCGAGTCCTGCGCCCAGTTCCGTGCCGGGTTTGCCGCCGGCTTGCCCCCCATCAGCCTCGCGGTGAACTTGTCCGCGCGCCAGATCGAACAGCGCGATCTGGTCGAACGGCTACGCAGCGTGCTGGAAGAAACTGGGTTCCCCGCCCATTTGCTGGAACTGGAAATCACCGAAAGTACGATCATGGCGCAGGGCAGCCAGGCCGCCAGCGTGCTCTCCGCCCTCAAGAGCCTGGGTGTTGGCGTCGCCATCGACGACTTCGGCACCGGCTATTCCTCCCTGGCCTACCTCAAGCGCTTCCCGGTCGACAAACTCAAGATTGACCGCAGCTTCATGCGCGGCCTCCCGCAAGACGCCAACGACGTGGAAATCGCCGCCACCATCATCGCGATGGCCAAGAGCCTGAAATTGAAAGTCCTCGCCGAAGGGGTGGAAACCGAGGAACAGCTCGCTTTCCTGCAACTCCACGGCTGCGACGCTTACCAGGGCTATTACTACAGCCGCCCACTGCCGGTGGAAGGCTTCCTGGAGCTGTGGCGCAAGCAACAGGGACGCCAGGCATGAACCCGCCACTGAGCATCCCCTTCGACATCCGTGTGGGGGGCAATTACAGCAACGGCTCCTATGGACACGCCTGGGGGGTGCGCCAGGTGCTCGACTTCTCCCTCGACGCCGAAAGCGGCGAGGAAACCATTCGTTTCAAAGGCATCGCCGGCACCTGCCGGCGCAAAACCGGGCAATGCACCCTCGATGAATTCCGCAAATGGGCACGCTACGAAGTCGCCCTCAACGAGAATTCCTGGCAACGCATCGGCTATCTGGAAGAGGTATTCCCGGAACAGGAGCCGTAAGCCTAGAAAGCTCAGTTGGACGCGCCCAAGTGTGCGGTTTTCGGGCTGCCTGGCAAGGCGCGACGACGCGGCGGGGCTGGCCCCGCAAGGATAAGCAGGGACTTGGCCGCCGTCTTTTGGCGGCTTAGTCCTTCGCTTAGGAGTTTCATCAGGAGCAACGCCGCCAGGCAGCCCGAAAACCGTGCAATCGGGTGCGTAGCGGCGCCACCCAATGGGTGAGCGTCCCCGGAGGCGCAAACGCCAGCACCCATGCGGCCTCACGAGGGCCAAGGAGCGGTCAACTGAGCTTTCTAGGGTAAGCGTTGCGGGGATCGCGGGCGTCCCGCCCGCACAAAGAAAAGCCGCCCTTCCGGGCGGCTTTTCTCGCATCAAACGCGAACGGATTACTTGGCCTTGCCGATGATCTCGATTTCCACACGGCGATTGGGCGCGTGGCATTCTTTCAGCGCCGGTTTCGCCAGGGTCTTGTCGCACTGGGTCACCGGCTGAGTGTCGCCCATGCCGCTGGTGATGATGACGCCGGGCTTGACACCCTTTGCCACCAGGTAGGACCTGACTGACTTGGCGCGCGCTTCCGATAGCGTGCGGTTGGCCTTGGCATTGCCGGTGGGGTCGGCATGGCCAATCACCTTGATTTGCTCGACGCTGCCCATGCTCTTGATCTTGGCAACCAACTCATCCAGACGAATCTTGCCATCCTTGGACAAGTTCTTGATTCCGGACTTGCCGGACATGAACAGCGCGTCGCCGGCCAGAATGGCCTTGCTGGTCGTCGCGGCCGGTGTGGTGGCCGGTGTGGTGCCAACAGCGGCAACCGGCGCGGCAACCACGACAGGCGCCGGTGCGGCGGCTTTCACCTCAGCCTTGGGGACGGCCACCGCCTCGGCCGGTGCCGCGGGTATTACCGCTTCGACAGGCTTGGGGGCGGGAGCTGCAACGGGGGCGGGAGCCTCCACTGTGGGCGTGGCCGCGGGAGTGGGAGTGGGAGCCGGTGCATAGGCGGAAGCGGGGTTGAACGCCGGGGCGGCCACCGGGAAGGTCGGTAGCGTGATGGTCGGCAGGCCAATGTTCGGCAGCGTCGGCAGCGCGGACGTGTTGATCCCGGGAATAAAGCCGGAGAGGTTGCCCAGCATGGCGACCGGATCCCACATGGCGAAGCTGCCGGCACCTTGCACGGAGGGTTGCGGCGCCCAGGTCAGCCAGTTGCTGGTGCCCTGGCCATAACCGTTCGGATTCACCACCGCGCCCATCATGCCGGTGTAGAGCGCGGGATTGGCCATGGTGCCCGCCAGGTTCCAGGCGCGCGGATCCAGGCCGGCCATGCCCCAGCGGATATAGGTATTGGGATTGAGCGTGGAGAGCAGGGTGTTCCACAGCTTCGCGTCAACCGGCAGCATGGCCCAGCGCATCATCTTGCCCGGGTCGGAAAGCTGGGTGAGCAGGGCGGTGTAGAAGTTGGGGTCACCGGTGGCGGCGGCCCACTTGAGATAGATGTTGGGGTCGGCGAACTGGACCAGGTTGCGCACGGCATCGGGATGCGCCGCGCTGTTCATCATGTTCAGCCAGCCGCCCGGGTCCATCATGCCGTTCATCATGGCGACGTAGAAACCCGGTTCGGTCACCGCGTTGGTCCAAGGCACGAATACCTTGGGGTCCTTGAATGCGGACAGGTTGCGTGAGAAATCGGTCATCCGCGCCAGCCATTCCTCCGGGGTCTGTGGTGTGGTGTTCTTGGCGGTCGCCTTGGCGGCGGCCTGGCCGGCAAAAGTCGGGATAACGGTGGTGCCCATCGCAGCCAGGGCAGGGGTAGCCGCAAAGGCAAGCACAACAGGGATCAGCTTCAGTTTCATGGTCGTTCCTTTTTAGAAAATTCCAGAAAAAACAGTCTATTAGGTAATCGTTGCATTCTAACAACAGGGGTTTGGCCGGGTAAACCGGGAGCGGGCTTTTTTGGAAACTCGCCTGAACGGATGTTGCGGATTCTCTGAAAACAAAACGGGCCAGCCCTCCCTCGCGGCGCGAGGCATCCAGTTGGCAGTCGCGGAAAAAGGCAATGTCCTCGTCGTCGGCAAAGTGAAGTGGAACCCTATTTCCGATTTCCGGCCGTGGCCGACGCAAGCGCGCAACAGCCACGCGTTGTGGCTCCCCGACTGTTGACCAATATCAAGGCCGTCAAATAACCACGCGCCAAACATGGCCTGGTCTTCCGTCCACCGGATTCCCCGGCGGGCTTTCTTAACCTCTCAGGAGATCACCATGCAAAAGTCCATCGCCGTTTCGTTTGCCGCCCTGCTGTTCGCCGCCGCACAACCCACCTTCGCCGCCCCCGCCGATGACGCTTGCGGCGCCCTCATGGAAGCGCGTGGCCATCTGGTCGCCTTGATCGGCTCCAGCGACAAAGCCGCTCAGGACAATCTCAAGAACAAGGTCCACGCCGCCAGCGCCAAGCTCGACGGCACCCTCGCCGCCATGATGAAGCGCTACAACGCCACCGACGAAGCCAAGGCCGCTGCCTTCAAGCCGGTGTGGGAGGCATTCAAGAACACCCGCGAAAACGAAATCATCCCCGATGTTTACGCGGGCAAGGTCGCCGAAGCCAAGGCCATCGCCGGCGGCATCCAGGCCGAGCGCATGAAGCAGATGAAGGGTGCGATGGGCTGCAAGTAAGCCTTCCCCTTGCTGCAAACGGCCCCCGCGCGGGGCCGTATTTCATGTGTGTTTGGCACGGGCGCACAACAAAACGGGCCGGCAAAGCCGGCCCGTTTCATCTGGTGAACACTTGGGATCAGATTAACGGCACGATCATCAGGGCGACGATGTTGATGATCTTGATCAGCGGGTTGACGGCGGGGCCGGCGGTGTCCTTGTAGGGGTCGCCGACGGTGTCGCCGGTGACGGCGGCCTTGTGGGCCTCGGAACCTTTGCCGCCGAAGTTGCCTTCTTCGATGTACTTCTTGGCGTTATCCCAGGCGCCACCGCCGGTGGTCATGGAGATGGCCACGAAGATGCCGGTGACGATGGTGCCGAGCAGCACGCCGCCCAGGGCTTGTGCGCCGAGGGTAAGGCCGACGATCACGGGGACCGCGACCGGCAGCAGGGAGGGAACGATCATTTCCTTGATCGCGGCCTTGGTCAGCATGTCGACGCAGGTGCCATATTCCGGCTTGGAGGTGCCGGCCATGATGCCGGGGATTTCCTTGAACTGGCGGCGCACTTCCACCACGATCGCGCCAGCGGCGCGGCCGACCGCTTCCATGCCCATGGCCGCGAACAGGTAGGGCACCATGCCGCCGATGAACAGGCCGATGATGACCATGTGGTTGGACAGGTCGAAGGTCGTGCCCACCCCCAGTTTGGCTTGCAGGGCGTGGGTGTAGTCGGCGAACAGCACCAGGGCGGCCAAGCCGGCGGAGCCGATGGCGTAACCCTTGGTGACCGCCTTGGTGGTGTTGCCCACGGCGTCGAGGGGGTCGGTGATGTTGCGGATGCTCTCGTCGAGGCCCGCCATTTCCGCGATGCCACCGGCGTTGTCGGTGATCGGGCCGTAGGCGTCGAGCGCGACGATGATGCCGGCCATCGACAGCATGGAGGTGGCGGCGATGGCGATGCCGTACAGGCCGGCCAGGGCGAAGGCGCCCCAGATGGCGGCGCAAACGGCCAGCACCGGCAGCGCGGTGGACTTCATCGACACGCCGATACCGGCAATGACGTTGGTGCCGTGCCCGGTGGTGGAGGCTTGCGCGATGTGGCGCACCGGGCCGTATTCCGTGGCGGTGTAGTACTCGGTGATGACCACCATGGCGGCGGTGAGTGCCAGGCCGATCAAGGTGGCGTAATACAAGTTGAGTGACGAAACCAGGTTGCCGTCGATCACCACGCCCTCGCCCAACACGCGGGTGGTGATGGGGTAGAAGGCGATCGCCGCGAGGCCACCGGAAACCATCAGGCCGCGATACAGGGCGTTCATGATCTTGCCGCCTTCACGCGCCTTGACGAAGTAGGTGCCGACGATGGAAGCGATGATGGCGAAGCCGCCCAGGACCAGCGGGTAGATGACCGCATTGGGCGAGTCGGTGATCAGCAGGCCACCCAGCAACATGGTGGCGATGATGGTTACGGCGTAGGTCTCGAACAGGTCGGCGGCCATACCGGCGCAGTCACCGACGTTGTCGCCGACGTTGTCGGCGATCACCGCGGGGTTGCGCGGGTCGTCCTCGGGGATGCCGGCTTCGACCTTGCCCACCAGGTCGGCGCCGACGTCAGCGCCCTTGGTGAAGATGCCCCCACCCAATCGGGCGAAGATGGAGATCAAGGAGCCGCCGAAGGCCAGGCCGACCAGCGCGTGGGTGGCTTCGGTAGTGCCTTCGCCCAGCATCTGGGTCAGCACGGCATAGTAGCCGGCCACACCCAACAGGCCGAGGCCAACCACCAGCAGGCCGGTGATGGCACCGCCCTTGAAGGCGACATTCAGCGCGGCGTTGAGGCCTTGTTTGGCCGCTTCGGCGGTACGCACGTTGGCCCGCACCGAGACATTCATGCCAATAAAACCGGTGAGGCCGGAGAGGAAGGCGCCGAGGGCAAAACCCACCGCCGTTTGCCAACCCAGCGCGGCATAAATGGCGGCCAGCAGAATCACGCCAACGATGCCGATGGTGGTGTATTGCCGATTCAGGTAGGCTTGCGCCCCCTCCTGCACGGCGGCGGCGATTTCCCGCATTCGATCGTTGCCGGTGGGCAGTGACACGATCCATTTGATCGACATGATCCCGTAGAGCAGTGCGAGCACTGCCGCCACGAGGGCGAACATCAGTCCTTCATTCATCGCTTCATCTCCTAAAAAGGCACCAAAAATCAAAGTTTCAAACGTCGTACCGCGCGGGTATTTTATGTAGCGCCGGCTTCCAGCCGGCTGTTTTCAAAGACGCCGGCAAGGATGCCGGCGCTACAGGAAGTCCCTTGCCGATTACTTCGCTTACATTTCCTTGCCCAACGCCAATCCTCCCGCGAAGCGCGTACCCCGCTCGAAGCCGAAAATCTGCTCCAGACGCAGTTCCTGGATCAGGCCATCGACCGCCGCCTGGCCGTATTCCTTCTGCACTTCGGAAAGAATCAGCTTGGCCGAGTTGGCGTTGTAGAAACCGCCGAAGTCGGCTTGCACTTTCAGTAATTCACGGGCGCGAGTGAGGGTCATGGGCATGAAAGCAATCGAGGGCACCCTCAGGGTGCCCTCGATCTACGTTTACAGTTTGAATTCCGGCAGCTTTTTCGCCACCGCCAGGTTCTTCAGGGTGACGTACTTGGGCAGGCCCATTTCGTAGTCGGGGTAATCCTCGCCCTGGATCAGGCCGGACAGGTAGTTGCGGCATTTGTCGGTGATACCGAAGCCATCCTCGCTGATGAAGTCCTTGGGCATGAATTTCTCGACGTTGGCCACGTCCTTCAGTTCGGCGGCACCGATTTTCCATTTGTAGGGGGTGTCGGACAGGCGCACCACGGTGGGCATCACCGAGTTCTTGCCGGCCAGGGCCAGATCGACCGCGGCTTGTCCCAGGGCATAAGCCTGCTCGACATCGGTCCTGGAAGCGATGTGGCGGGCGGCGCGTTGCAGGTAGTCGGCCACGGCCCAGTGGAACTTGTAGCCCAGCGCGTCCTTGATCATGTTGGCGACTACCGGCGCGGCGCCACCTAGTTGGGCATGGCCGAAGGCGTCGCGGGTACCCTGCTCGGCGAGGAACTTGCCGTCCGGGTAATGGCAGCCTTCCGACACCACGATGGTGCAGAAGCCATGCTGCTTGACGTTGGCGTCCACCTTGGCGAGGAACTTGGCCTGATCGAACTCGACTTCCGGGAACAGGATCACGACCGGGATGCCCTGGTCGGCGACCAGGCCGCCGGCGGCGGCTATCCAGCCGGCGTGGCGGCCCATCACCTCGACCACGAAAATCTTGGTGGAGGTCTTGGCCATCGACTTGACATCGAACGAGGCTTCCAGGGTGGAGACGGCGATGTACTTGGCGACCGAGCCGAAACCGGGGCAGCAGTCGGTGATCGGCAGATCGTTGTCCACGGTCTTGGGCACATGGATGGCCTGGATCGGGTAGCCCATCGCTTCGGCCAGTTGCGAGACCTTGAAGCAGGTGTCGGCGGAGTCGCCGCCACCGTTGTAGAAGAAGTAGCCGATGTTGTGGGCTTTGAAGACTTCGATCAGGCGTTCGTATTCGCGTTTGTTGGCTTCCAGGCTTTTCAGCTTGAAGCGGCAGGAACCGAAGGCGCCGGAGGGAGTGGAACGCAGCGCGGCGATGTCGGCGTCGGATTCGCGGCTGGTGTCGATCAGGTCTTCGGTCAGGGCGCCGATGATGCCGTTGCGGCCGGCGTAGACGGTGCCGATCTGGTCGGCGTGCTTGCGGGCGGTTTCGATCACGCCGCAGGCGGAGGCGTTGATGACGGCGGTGACGCCGCCGGATTGGGCGTAAAAGGCGTTTTTCTTGGTCATGCGGTCTCTCCATATTCGTAGGGTGCGCCGCGCGCACCCTACGGATTAACGTATGCCGACTTCAGCGGCGCGCCTGGCGTGAGCGTCTTCCTGCACCTTGAGCAGGGTGACCAGGCAGTCGCCGAGGTTGTCGTACTCTTCCTGGCCGGTGCCGAAACGGTCTTTGACGGAATAGAAGAACATGGCCCGGTAATTCGCCAGGCCAGTCCTGGACAGCACGAACGCGCAGCCATCCTCTTTCCAGTACAGCGCCGGGCAGTGCGCCAGTTCTCGGTCGCCGGGAGACAGACGGACTTCCGTCTCGACGATCTGCACCTCGACCTCATGGCCGAAGCGCTCTTTCAGGTAGGCATGTGCCAGCGCTAGTTCGGCCGCGGAGAATTCAGGAAAACTCACCGGAAGGCTCACGTGGCGAACCGCTTGTTACTTGGCCGAATCCAGGGCGGCGAAGCAGGCGTCGCGGATGCCATCGACAGAGCCGACCCCGGCGATCTTGAAGTACTTGGGCGCGCCGGGGACACCGCTCTTGCCCCAGTCGGAGTAGTACTTGACCAGGGGTTCGGTCTGGGCGTGGTACACGTCCAGGCGTTTCTTCACGGTCTCTTCATGATCATCATCGCGCTGGATCAGGTCTTCGCCGGTGACGTCATCCTTACCGGCCACCTTGGGCGGGTTGAACACGACGTGGTAGGTGCGACCGCTTGCCACATGCACGCGGCGGCCAGACATGCGCTTGATGATTTCCGCATCGGGCACGTCGATTTCGACCACCGCGTCGATCGGCACGCCGGCGGCCTTCATGGCGTCAGCCTGGGGAATAGTGCGGGGAAAACCGTCGAACAGGAACCCTTTGGCGCAATCAGCTTCTTTAATGCGGTCTTTGACCAGGCCGATGATGATGTCGTCGGACACCAGACCACCCGCGTCCATGATCTTCTTGGCGGCCAGGCCCATCGCGGTGCCGGCCTTGACGGCGGCGCGGAGCATGTCACCGGTGGAAATTTGTGGAATGCCGTAGCGTTCCTTGATGTAGTTAGCCTGGGTGCCTTTGCCCGCGCCGGGGCCGCCGAGAAGAATCAAACGCATGGAAAAACCTCTTTAAATCAGTCCCTTGTGGGGATGGTTGGGGTTGCTACAGAAAAACCAGAGCGGCCGTAGGGTATGCGTCCAGCCGGGCCAGGAACACTCAATTTTTTGAATTTGGTTATAAGGTCAGGTTATTGAGAGACCTTGTGCTATGCAGCAAATAACGGGGGTTCATTTGTGGGCCAGGTTGCGGCTTTACCGCAACCTGGCCGACGGGGCGGCGGGCTATTCGCCCTGCTGGCGCACGAGCACTTCAAGGGTCATCTGCAGGGCGTCGATGCGTTTTTCCAGTTGCTGCACGCGCTCGCTCATGTCGGCATGATGTTTGCAGTCGCACGACGACTTCGGGCAGGCGCGGCCTTCGCCCATCATCATGCCGCGCATTCCTGCGCCCATTCCTGCGCCCATTCCTGCGCCCATTCCTGAGCCCATTCCTGAGCCCATTCCTGCGCCCATTCCTGAGCCCATTCCTGAGCCCATGCCCGGCATTCCGTCCATTCCCATGCCGCCCATGCCGGGCTTGTTGCAAGGCTTGCCGGGCGCGGAAAGATTTTCGGGAGTGGCGGCTTCAGGGGTGGGTGCATCGGCGGCAACGGCGGGCAGGGCGGTGAAGCCGGCCAGGGCCAGCAGGGCGATCAACAGGGTCTGTTTCATGGGTGTCTCCTAGGGGGTGGATATGGGCTCGGCCGCTAAGGCCGAATGGACAAGACGGTGAAGGTCAAGGGTTGGTTCCCGCTTGGAATAGGGCGCGCACTTTTTCCAGGTCTTCTGGCGTATCCACCCCGGGCGGGATGGGATGGGCCGCCTCGATCACCACGATACGGTGGCCATGCCAGAGGGCGCGCAGTTGTTCCAGGGATTCGAATGCCTCGATCGCCGGGCGCGGCAGCGTGGTGTAAGCCTTGAGGAAGCCGACGCGGTAGGCATAGAGGCCGATGTGGCGGGCGATGGGAAGGCCTTCGGGGAGCGAAGGGGCGGGGGTGCCGGACCAGGCATCCCGGGCCCAGGGAATTGGCGCGCGTGAGAAGTAGAGGGCGTAGCCGTTCTTGTCGGTGACAACTTTCACCACGTTGGGATTGAACACCTCGGCCGCGTCGTGGATACGCTGGCAGACGGTGGCCATGGCGGCATCCGGGTGGGCGAACAGGGCCATGGCCACGGCGTGAATCAGGGCCGGATCAATCAGTGGTTCGTCGCCCTGCACGTTGACCACCACGGCCTCGTCCGGCCAGTCCAGGCGGGTTGCCACCTCGGCCAGGCGGTCGCTGCCAGAGGCGCAGTCGGGCGCGGTCATCACGGCCGGGAAGCCCGCCGCCACCACCGCCGCCGCGACATCCGCGTGATCCGTCGCCACCCACACCCCGGCCGCCCCGCTGGCGGCCGCGCGTTCCGCCACGCGCACCACCATCGCTTTGCCGTGGAGGTCGGCGAGCGGTTTGCCGGGCAGGCGGGTGGAGGCGTAACGGGCGGGAATGACGGCGAAGAAGGCGGACATGGCGGATCGGGTGGGAAAACGTGACGCGGCCATTGTACGGGCAGCACCGGCCGGTCTAGGCCGTTCAAGTTATGGCCACGGTCGCCGATAAGGCCTGACCTGTTCCTGCCACGACGCCGCCACAATGAATCCGCAACTGCCCCGCCGCATGACCCAGCAATTGCTGGCCGGGTTCGCGCTGCTCATCGTGCTGATGGGCGGACTGATCGGGGATGCGGTGTGGCAGATCGGCGACCTCAAGGAGCGGATGCGTGACATCGTCGAACTGCGTAACCGCAAGATCCAGCTTGCCACCGATTTGCAGGAGGCCTCCTACAACCGCCACAACGCGCTGGTTTATCAGGCACTGGCGCGCGATGCCTTCGAGCGCGACGACAACTTCCAGCAATACATCAAGTGGGGCTACCAAGTCGGCCTGGCGCGCAGCGCATTGAAATCGCTGCCGCTGGACGCTTTTGAAAGTGCCAACCTGCTGCGGCAGGACCGCCTGGTGGCACAGATCATCGACGAACAGGAACGCATCAGCGACCTGGCCGCACGCAGTCTGATGGATGAAGCACGAGCCCGATTGGCGGCGGATCTGCGCCCGCTCAACCTGGCCTACACCGAGATCGTCGAAGCCTTGCGCCGCCACGAACGCGACCTCATCCATGCCGCACTGGAACAGACGCAACAGGCCACGCAAAACGCCATCAGCCTGCACCTCGGCCTGGGCGGCGTGCTGATCCTGTTAGCCCTGGTCATTTCCGAAACCACCCGGCGCCTGCTGCGGCGCCACGCCCTGACCATCTACGAACAGATGCATCAACTGGAAGAAGTGGGCACCCGGCTGGAACATGAGTCCACCCATGACCCGCTCACCGGGCTGGCGAATCGGGTGCTGTTCTATCGCCGGCTGGGGGAAGCCATGGTGCATGCGGCGGAAGAAGATTTCTCACTGGCCGTCATGTATGTCGATCTGGACGATTTCAAACAGGTCAACGACCTCCATGGCCACGCCGTCGGTGATGCCCTGCTCAAGGCGGTGGCAGACCGTCTGCATCAGGTGGTGCGGGTAGCCGACACGGCGGCGCGCCTGGGTGGGGATGAATTCGCCCTGTTGTTTGTCGGGGTCCAGGAAACCAGCGAATGCCCACCCCTGTGCGCCAAGGTGGAACGGAAAGTCGGCCAGCCGGTGGACATCGGTGGCCTCGTGCTGACGCCCGCATGCAGCATTGGCTATGCCCTCTATCCGCGCGACGGCAACACGCTGGATACCCTGCTCAATGTGGCCGATGCCCGGATGTACCAGGCCAAGCGGGCGAGGAAGGCGATGCGGGACAAGTAGCGCCGGCGTCTCGCCGGCTGTTTTCAAAGACGCCGGCGCTACAGCACCAGCGCCAGCAGCAGCCCGCTTTCCAGCCACTCCACCCCGGCGCCCAGCGCATCCCCGGTCATGCCGCCCAGGCGGGCCAGCAGATAGGTGCGCCAGGCCAGGATCAACAAAGGCGCGGCGAGCAGGGCGGGTGCCCCGACGCTTGCCGCCGCCAAAAGCGCCATCCACAACCACACGCTCCCCAAACCGATATTCCAGGCAAAGCGCTCGCCCAGGCCCGGCTTGAGCGACGGCAGGCGTGCCCAGAGCAGCGGGCCCAGGCGGGCCCAGGCGGGGATCAGCAGCAGCGGCCAGAACAGCCCGGCCTTGGCGAGCAGCATCAGCAACACCAGTTTGCTCAGGAGTTGCAGCGCCAACGCGGTGGCGCCGAACACGCCCAGATGCGGGTCGGCCAGCACCGCCAGGAGACGTTCGCGATCGCCATGTGCCGCGCCCAGCGCATCCGCCAGATCGGCCAGGCCATCCAGATGCAGCGCCCCGGTCAGGCCCACCCAGGCCAGCAAGCCGAGCAAGGCGCCCAGCCAGGGATCGACCTGGGCCCCCAGCCAAACGGCCCCCGCCAGCAGCGCGCCGAGCAACAGCCCCACCAAGGGAAACCAGATCGCCGCGCGCGCCAGTTCCTCCGCCCTGAAATCCGTCAAGGTGGGCGTCGGCAGCCGGGTGAGGAACTGGATGGCGAGAATCAGGCCGCGCATGAGTTGTAGGATGTGGCGAGCGCAGCGAACCGCGTCAAGTCGCCTCGCAGGATGAATTCAAGGACAGCAGAATCGGTGCTTCCCCGGCCAGGAGCGAAACCTGGAAATGCGCGGCTTCCGGCAGGGCTATCCGGTAAATGTGTGAGGCGGGTAGGCCGAGCAGTTCGATCAGCAGCGCGCGCATGACCCCGGCATGGGTCACCAACAGGCGCTGGCCGCCCCGGGCATCCGCCAGCCATGCTTCCCAGCCCGCCCGCACGCGCTGGCGCACCTCGACCAGGTTTTCCCCTCCCGGCGCCGCCACGGTGCCGGCCGAGGCCCGAAAAACCGCGTGTTCGGCGGGATGGCGTTGGGTGGCTTGTTCCGGCGTGAGGCCCTCCCACTCGCCGAAGGCCATTTCCTGGAAGGCCGGGGAAACGTGCAGCGGCAATCCGTGCCGCTCGGCCAAGTGTTGGGCGAAGGCCTGGCAGCGTTGCAAAGGCGAGCTGGCAATGGCGGCGAACGGCGGCGAGGCCACGATCACCGCCGCCATCTGCTTCCAACCCAGTTCGGACAACGGATCATCCTGCCGCCCGCGATAGACGAACGGGCGCCCCTGCACGGCGCCATGGCGCAGCACGGTGATGAGGGTGGCGCCTTCAATCGCCATCGCTGTCGCCGGCAGGCTGGCCCTGAAGGATACCGGCCCGGCGGGCCATAAAGCCTGCGCTACGGCGGCTTCAGCCATGTCCAACGCCATTGCTTACCCCGGCTTCCGCGAAGGTCGCCATGCCGCCATGCAGTTCGCAAGCCAGGCGCAACAGCGGCAACGCCATTGCCGCGCCGCTGCCTTCTCCCAGGCGCATCTCCAGGCGCAACAGTGGCTCCGCCTCAAGGGCGGCGAGCAGGCGAACATGGCCAGGTTCCGCCGAAGCATGGGCGAACAATAGCCAGTCGCGCACACCGGGATTCATCCGGCAGGCCGCCAAGGCGGCGGCGGTGGTAATGAAACCATCCACCAGCGCCGGCAAACCCCGTTGCGCGCAGGCCAGATAAGCGCCCGCCAACGCGGCGATCTCGAAGCCACCGAGGCAACGCAAAGCCTCACTCCCTTCCCCGAAGTGGGAGGAATGAAAACCATGCAACGCCAACCCGCGGTCGATCACCGCCGCCTTGTGGTTCACCCCGCCGCTATCCAGCCCGGTGCCCGGCCCAGCCAGTTCACGTCCTGGCAAACCCAGCAACGCGCAGGACAAGGCCGCCGCCGCCGTGGTGTTGCCGATGCCCATCTCGCCACCGATGAACAGGTCGCTCTCCTCGGCCAGGGCGCGTTCCACGCTGGCACGGCCGCTCGCCAGGCAGTGCGCCAGTTGCGCCTCGCTCATCGCCGGGCACTGGGTGAAATTGGCGCTGCCGTCGCCGGCCTTGGCCCAGAGCACGCCGGGTAGCGGCGCTGGCGCCAGAGTGCCAGCGTCAATGACTTCCAGGCGGGCGCCGGCGGCGCGGGCCAGTACGGCAATCGCCGCGCCGCCATTGACGAAGTTGGCCAGCATCTGTTGCGTGACGGCCTGCGGAAACGCCGACACGCCTTCCGCCACAACGCCGTGGTCGCCCGCGAAAATCGCAATCCAGGGCCGCTCGATGCGCGGCTTTTCCCGCGACTGCATGGCCGCCAGTTCTATCGCGATCTGTTCCATGCGGCCCAGGCTGCCGGGTGGTTTGGTCAGATTGTCCTGGCGCAGGCGGGCGGCCGCGCGAGCGGATTCATCGAGGGGTTGGACGGGTTGTTGCCACCAATACGGCATAAAAATTCCTCAAAAAAAGTAGCGCCGGCGCTACTTGCATTTCAATGCCAACGGCAGGCCGGCGGCGATAAAGGTAACGGTGTCGGCCAGGCGGGCGATGTCCTGATTCAGCCAGCCGGCTTCGTCGACGAAACGGCGGCTGAGTTCGCCCATTGGAATCACGCCGAGGCCGACTTCGTTGGACACGAACAGGATTTCACCGGGAAGCCGGGGCAGGGTTTCCAGCAATTCGGCGCGTTCGCGGGCGAACACCGTTTCGCCCGCTTCCAGCAGGTTCAGCAGCCACAACGTCAGGCAGTCCACCAACAGGCATTGGCCCGGCCCGGCTGCCTGGCGCAACGCCTCGGCCAGCCGCACCGGTTCTTCCACGGTGCGCCAGTGGGCGGGTCTTTCTTCCTGGTGGCGGGCGATGCGCGCCGCCATTTCGGCATCGCGCGCCTGGCCGGTGGCGATCACGGTCACCGGCAAGCCGGCGGCTTCGGCCAGGTTTTGCGCATGGCGGCTCTTGCCGGAACGGGCGCCACCGAGGATCAGGCTGAGCATGGGCGGCTCGCAAGCGGCAGTTGGCTGCGTCGTAGGAGCAGGCTTGCCCGCGATTGGCGACGGTTATCGCGGGCAAGCCCGCTCCTACGACTGGTCGCGCGATTCATCCTCATTTTCCCGGCAGCGGTGCCAGCAGGGCGCGGAGGTCTTCCTCGCCGAACTTGCTCAGGGCCGCCGCGTCCTCGGACAACACGCCTTCCGCCAGGGCGGCTTTCTTTTCCTGGAGGGCGACGATGCGTTCCTCGATGCTGCCCGCCGCCACCAGTTTGTAGACGAATACCTTGTTCTTCTGGCCGATGCGGTGGGCGCGGTCGGTGGCCTGGTTTTCCGCCGCCGGGTTCCACCAGGGGTCGAAGTGGATCACGGTATCCGCCGTGGTCAGGTTGAGGCCGACGCCGCCGGCTTTCAGGCTAATCAGGAACACCGGCACCTGGCCATCCTGGAAGCGGCCGACGACTTCTTCGCGGTCGCGGGTGTCGCCGGTGAGGCTGACGTAGCCGATGCCGGCCTGGTCCAACGCCTCGGCAATCAGGGCGAGCATGGCGGTGAACTGGGAGAACAGCAGCACGCGGCGGCCTTCATCCACCAGTTCCGGCAGCATGTCCATCAACAAGTCCAGCTTGGCCCGTTCCTTCACCTTGGCCGCCGCAGTGACCGTCTTGAGCAGGCGCGGGTCGCAACAGACCTGGCGCAGTTTGAGCAGGGCATCGAGGATGATGATCTGGCTGCGGTTGAAGCCCTTGCTGGCGATTTCCAGCTTCACCTTGGCGTCCATCGCGGCGCGCACGGTTTCGTACAGGTCGCGCTGGCCGCCCTCCAGTTCCACGCTGCGCACGATGAGGGTTTTCGCCGGCAGTTCCTTCGCCACGTCTTCCTTCTTGCGCCGCAGGATGAAGGGGGCAATGCGGCGCGCCAGCAGGTCGCGGCGCAGTTGATCGCCGTGTTTTTCGATGGGCGTGCGCCAGGTGCGGGTGAATTGCTTGGTATCACCGAGAAAGCCGGGCAGGAGGAAGTCGAACTGCGCCCACAACTCGCCCAGGTGGTTTTCCAGGGGCGTGCCGGTGAGGCACAGGCGATGCCGCGCCTGGAGTCGGCGCACCACGCCGGCGGCGCGGGCTTTGGCGTTCTTCACCGTCTGCGCCTCGTCCAGGATCAGGAAGGAATAAGCGTGGCGCGCGAGTGCTTCTTCGTCGCGCCAGAGCAGCGGGTAGGTGGTGAGGCAGACATCGTGTTGCGGGATCAGCGGGAAGGTGCGCGCGCGCGCCGGGCCGTGCAGGCTCAACACCTTGAGATCCGGGGCGCAGCGCTGCGCCTCGCGTTTCCAGTTGAACACCAGGGAAGTGGGCAGCACCACCAAGGCCGGCTGGTCGAGGCGGCCGGCCTGTTTTTCCGCCAGCAGATGGGCCAGAGCCTGCGCGGTTTTACCCAGGCCCATGTCGTCCGCCAGGATGCCGGCCAGGTTCTGTTCGCGCAGGAATTGCAGCCACGCCAGGCCTTCGCGCTGATACGGGCGCAACTCCAGGGTGAAGCCTTTCGGCGGGTCTACCGGTTTCACGCCTTGTGCCTGTTTCAGGCGCCGGGCCAGGCGGAAAATGGCCTCTTCGCCCTTGAATTGCCAGCGCGCCGGGTCGGAGAGGAAATCCAGGCGCGGGGCGTCCAGGGCGGAAACCCGCAACTCGCCGCCGGCCGGCAGCGCGTCGAACAGGTCGATGAGGGTGCTGGCCAGGGGCTTGATCCGCTCCGCCGCCACCCGCACCCGGTCGCCCGTCGCGGTGTGCAGAATGACCGCTTCGTCCGCCGGGATGCGCTTCAGTTTCGCCGCGTCCAGCCAGCGCGGTTCGCGCCGGAACAGCTCGGCCAGCAGGGGCGCCAGGGACAGGCGCTGGCCTTCGACCAGGATGCCCAGGTCCAGCTTGAACCAGCCGTTGCCTTCTTCTTCGAGGTCGGCCTCCCAGCTTTCCGCTTCCAGAATGTGATGGCGGTAGTCGCGCGGGTATTCCAGCGCCCAGCCGGCGGCGATCAGGCGCGGGGCGAGATCGGCAAAGAAGCGCTGCCAGACGGCTTCGCTCTCCAGGCCCAGCTTGCCGGCTACCGATGCGCCGGAATAAGTGAATACGCGGGCGGGCACGGGGGCGAAGCCCAGTTTGAGCAATTCCCCCAGGCGCGCCGTTTCCGCTTCCCTGTCCCGGTTGACGCGGGCGGCCTGGCCATCGGCCAGGGTGACGTAGTGCTTGCCGTCGCCAGGGGCGGTTTCCACCCACTGTTCACCCTGGCCGTAGCGGAAGGCCAGGCTGGCGTAATCGTAGAGTCGGCCCCGGTAGTCCTGGTGGACGGGGTAGCCGCGATGTGCGCTCCAATAGGTGAAGGCCTGGCTGGCCAGTTTCAGCACCGGCAGCGGCGGCCCTTCGAGCACGGCGAGGGCGGTGCCCTCCGCCGGCCGGGGCAGATCCGGCGCCGCCTCGACGAGCAGTTCCGCCACCACCGGCAAGTCGCCCCGACCGAGGGCGGGCAGATCCAGCAGCCGGCGCAACAGCGCCGCGTGCTCGCCGCAATCCAGCGGCCCGGCCTCGCCGCCGGCAGGGTCGAGATACCAGGGCGGGTCGGTGGGCAGCATGTGGGCGGCGGGCGGATCGGCTTGCAAGGTGGCGCGGGTATTGCCGGCTTCATCGAGGCGCCAGTCCAGCCGGGCGGGGCGCGGCTCGCCGGGCCGCAGGGGCAGGCAATACCAGTCGGAAGGCGAGTAATTACGCCCCAGACTCTCCACGGCCCAGGCGCGTCCGCCGGCGAGCATCAATGGCAATGCCGCCGTGGCTTCGTTCAGCGGCACGTCCTGCCAGTAGTGCGTATTGCCGACCACGCGGCGCAGCAAACGCAGGATGGCAAGATCGCCGTCGTCCACAAAACCGGGTGGCTCCAGCAAGGCGCGGTCGACATTGTTCCAGAGCTTCCCCGAGGGGTGGCCGTCGCTCATGCGCCCCTTGACCAGGGTCAGGCGCGTGCCTCGCCCCAGGGTGGGCGGCAGAATGAGGTAGAGCAGCGCCTCTTTCGATTTGCCGGGTTTTCGGGTGGTGGCGGCGGCGGGCCGCAGCGCCGCGCGGGTCTCCTCTGCCCAGGCCAGGATCGCCTTGCCGGGCGGCGCCGGTGCCGTGTCGGGCTGAATGGCGGTGACGCGCCGGGTTAGCGTTGCCACCAGCACCGCCACGCAATGCTTGCAAAAACTCACCATCGGGCAGGTGCAATCGGCGGCGATCCGCGACTGCCCAGCCACTTGGTAAAACGTGATGTGCACCGAATAGGGCTGGCGCACGGTGCCTTTGACCTGCGCGGTGATCGTTTTTTCGTCGATCGCCAGACCGTGTACCGCATGGCCGTAGGACTGTGCCTTGCGAATGGTGTGAGGGTCGAACCAGCGGGCGATGTCGGCCGGGCTGAAAGTTTGTGTGGGTGAGGTCATGACAGTAAATGCAGGAGGGTTTGCGTATCCAGATGGGATTCGACCGCATCTGCCAGGCGCTCGATGGCGGCCTCGCGCAGGGCCTGGATGTCCGGGGCGCGCGCTTCGCTGAGACCCGCCCAGGCGAGCAGGGCATCGGCGGCGGCGGCGGTGTCGAAGAGGCCGTGCAGATAGGTGCCGGCGATATCCTCCGTGAGGGCGCCATCCGGTTGGCCGCCCAGCCAGGCCAGCGGCCGCTCCAGCGCCGGCCCGGTGCTCACCCCGGCATGAATCTCGTAGCCCGAAACCGGCACTTCGCCCGCGTCGCCGATAGCCAGCCGCCCCGCTACATTGCGCAACTGCTTCTCCGCCGCCAGCGTGGTCTCCATCTCCAGCCAGCTTAAGGCCGGGCTGGAACCGGGCGCGCCCTCGATGCCGAGCGGGTCGTGGATCGCCCGCCCCAGCATCTGGAAGCCGCCGCAGATGCCCAGCAGCTTGCCGCCGTATCTGAGATGCCGTTGCAGATGGGCCACCCAACCGCGCTCGCGCAGGGCGGCCAGGTCGGCGCGCACCGATTTCGAGCCGGGCAGGACGATCAGGTCGGCCGGCGGCGGCGCCTCGTCCAGGCCGATGAAACGGAAATCGACGCCGGGATGCAGGCGCAGCGCATCGAAATCGGTGTGGTTGGAAATGCGCGGAAGGACGGGGACGGCGACGCGGAATCGCCCCCGTAGCGCCGGCGCCTCGCCGGCGTTATTCGCCTGCGGTGGGGGCAACGCATCCTCCGCCTCCAGATGCAGCCCATGCAGATAAGGCAGCACCCCCAGCACCGGCTTGCCGGTCTCCCGCTCCAGCCAGTCCAGCCCGGGTTGCAACAGCGCAAGTTCACCGCGAAAGCGGTTGATGACGAAGCCCTTGATGCGCGCCCGTTCCGATTCCGACAACAGCGCCAGGGTGCCGACGATATGCGCGAAGACGCCGCCCCGGTCGATGTCGGCGATCAGGATCACCGGGCAATCCACCGCTTCGGCAAAGCCCATGTTGGCGATGTCGCCCTCGCGCAGATTGATCTCCGCCGGGCTGCCGGCGCCCTCGACGACGATGGCGTCGTACTGGCGCGCGAGGCGGGCGTAGGAATCCAGCACCGCCGCCCGCGCGCGCGGCTTGTAGTCGTGATAGGCCTGGGCCTCCATGTTGCTGAGCGCGCGGCCCTGGATGATGACCTGGCAGCCGGTATCGGAATTGGGCTTCAGCAACACCGGGTTCATGTCGCTATGCGGCGCCAGCCCGCACGCCTGCGCCTGCACCGCCTGGGCGCGGCCGATCTCGCCGGCGCTGGGCCGCCCCAAGCCGGCGAGTACGCCCCCTTGGGGGGCAGCGAGCGGAGCGAGCGTGGGGGCCGTCCCCTCGCCATTGTCGGCCGTTACCGCGCTGTTCAGCGCCATGTTCTGCGGCTTGAACGGCGCCACCCGCACCCCACGCCGTTTCAGCCAGCGGCCCAGGGCCGTCACCAGCGCACTTTTGCCCGCATCCGAGGTGCAGCCCTGGACCATCAAGGTTCGGGCGGTCATAGCGGTGGATTCACCCAGTTCTCCACCTGCAAGCCCGGATAGTCCTTGAAATCGGCCTCGTTGTTGGTAATCAGGGTGGCGCCCAGGCTGACGGCGTGGGCCGCAATGAGCCGGTCGAGTGCATCGCGGCGGCGGTCGCGGACGGCGGCGGCGAGGATGCCATAGCGCTCTGCCGCGCCCAGGTCGAAGGGTAGGGCAGGCACCTGGGTCAGCAAGCGGCGCAACGACTGCTCTGCTGCCAGGCGGTCTGGATCGTGCGTCGAGTAGCGTTCGATGCCGTGGCGCAACTCCGCATAGGTGACGATGGAGATCGCCAGATCGCCCAGGGGCGTCTGGCGGAACCGTTCGATCAGGTGTGGCGGATGCACCTCCATCAGGTGGATGCAGATATTGGTATCGAGCAGGTAGCGCATCGCTGAGGGCCTGTTCATGAATAACTCAAACATTCTGGCCGCACTGGCGGGCGCACTGCGGCGTTGCCGGCCACTTGCAGGGAATGGCCATGCGGCGTGTCCGGCGCCTTGCATTGCATCCCGCCAGCACACCCATAATTGCCCAATTTATTCATGAACAGGCCCTTATTCCGCCTTCTCGGCCTGCCCGAATCCACGCCAGTCGCGCTCTTTCTGCTCGTGGAATTCGCGCCCATCCGCCATGAAATCTTTGGGGAAGGAAGCGAAAATTTCCATCAGATCCGCCAGCGTCTCTTTCTTCACCGGCCGCACCACCAGGGTGTTGCCCACTTGTTCGATCTCGATTTCCTGGCCTGCCTCGACGATGGCCAGTTCCTTGGGAATACGCACGGCCAGCGAATTGCCGCTCTTGAATACACGGGTCAGCATGTTGCTCTCCAGGGGTTGTGTATATACGGGATATACATGATCGAATCGAACGTGGTCAAGGCGAGATTTTCGCCAGCGCGGCATCCAGCCGTGTCCATTCGGACGCCGTTCCCGGCAACCCGAAACGCAGGCTGGCGGGGTGCTCGAACAGCCGGGTGAGGATGCCGTGCCGCGCCAGGGCGGCGTGAATCTCGCCGGCGCGCGCGGTTTCCACGCGCTGAAACAAGGCGCTGCCGCCGCTGGGTGGCAGGCCGTGATGCGCCAGAACATCGGCCAGACGCGCAGCGGCCGCGATCAGCTTCGGCCGGGCGGCGTCCTGCCAGGGGGTGTCGCGCAGCGCCAGGCTTGCGATGTGCCGCGCGGGGCCGCACACGGCCCACGGCCCGAGCAGGTCGCGCAGGCGTTCCAGCAAGGCGGCTTCCGCCAGCACGAAGCCGACCCGCGCGCCGGCCAGGCCGAAGAACTTGCCCAGCGAGCGCAACACGATGAGGCCGGGCAGATGGGCGTGCGCCGCCAGGCTGGATGCCGGGGTGGCGTCCATGAAGGCTTCGTCGATCACCAGCCAGCCGCCGGGCCGCCCCAAGGCTGGCTGTGCGCCCCCTCGGGGGGCAGCGAACGAATGTGAGCGTGGGGGCTGTCCACGCCAGCCGCCGGGCCGCCCCAAGGCTGGCTGTGTGCCCCCTCGGGGGGCAGCGAACGAATGTGAGCGTGGGGGCTGTCCACGCCAGCCGCCGGGCCGCCCCAAGGCTGGCTGTGCGCCCCCTCGGGGGGCAGCGAACGAATGTGAGCGTGGGGGCTGTCCACGCCAGCCGCCGCGCGCGGCGAGGCGTTCATGCCAGGCCAGCAGGGTTGTCGGCGCGTAGGTCTGGCCGGTGGGGTTGTTGGGGTGGATGAGGACAAGGACGTCGTAGGAGCGGGCTTGCCCGCGATCAAGGGTGGCTATCGCGGGCAAGCCCGCTCCCACGGGGATGTTCACCACCTCATGCCCCGCCGTGCCCCAAGCCTGGGCATGTTCCGCATAGCCAGGTGCTGCCACGCCTACCCGGCAGGGCCCGTGAAGTTGCCGATACAGCAGTGGCAGGGCCTGGATGGCGGCTTGCGAACCGGCCACGGCGAGCGCGTGGCGTGCGCCGTAATAGGCGCAGGCTGCCTCGCTCAGGCCGTCGTCGTCTTCCGGCAGACGCGCCCAGGTTTCCGCGGGGATCGGTGGAACCGGCCAGCCGTTCGGGTTGACGCCGGTGGACAAATCCAGCCAGTCGGCCAGCGGAATGCCGTATTCGACTGCCGCCCGGCGCAGCCGACCACCATGTTCAAGCAAGGAGGTTCTCCCACAGGAAATTCAGCAGTCGATCCCAATCCGGCGGCGACGTTTGCAGCCACGCCCAAGCCGCCGCACCGGCCCCGATCACGGCCAGCCAGAGCAGCACGCCGTGATGCACCAGCGCCAGTGCGCGTTCGATGTCCGCCGCCTCGGGCGGGTTGCCCACGCCCAGCACCGGGCGCTCATGCCATTCGCCCTGATAGCGTGCCGGCCCGCCCAGGTGGATGCCCAGCGCGCCGGCACCGGCGGCCATTACCGGCCCGGCGTTGGGGCTGTCCCAGGCCGGCGCCTGCTCGCGCCAGCACGCCAGCGATTGGCGGGTATGGCCGAGCAGGGCATAGGTGAGGGCGGTGAGCCGCGCCGGGACGATGCCCAGCATGTCGTCCAGGTTCGCCGCCGCCCAGCCGAATTCCAGATAGCGCGGGGTCTTGTAGCCCCAGGTGGCATCCAGCGTGTTGGCGAGGCGGTAGAGGATGGCGCCCGGCGCGCCCGCCACGAGAAACCAGAACAGGGCGCCGAAGACACCGTCACTGCCGTTTTCCAGGGTGGACTCAATGGCGGAAGGGGCGATTTCCAGGGTTTCCGCGTCGCGGCTGACGATCCGCGCGGCGGCCACCCGCGCAGCCGCTTCGTCGCCACGCGCGAGGGCGGCGGCGATGGGGCGGACATGGTCGTGCAGGCTTTTGTGGCCGAGGGCGAAATACAAGGCCCAGACAGAAAACCCCGTGGAAAACGCCATGCCCCAGTAGCCCGGCAGTGCCGCCAACCTCGCCGCCAACTCCGCCGCCAGCCAGGTCGGCGGCAGTGTCAGCAGCGCCACGGCCAAGACCCCGCGCCAGCGATCCGGCGCGTAAATGCGCCGTTCCAGCCAGGCCGCAAGCCGGCCGAAGCCCACCAGCGGATGCCAGCGGCGCGGCTCGCCCAATAGCCAGTCGAGAGCCAGGGCGCCGGCCATCAGCAGTGCGGCCATGGCCCGCCGTTTACCTCTTCATGCCCGGCATCAGGGTGCGCGGGCCGTCCGGGTCGGCCTGGAGGCGGGCACGGCGTGCGCGCTGGTAAAGGGCCAGGCCCAGGGTGGCAACAGCGGTGGCAACAGCGGTGGCAACAGCGGTGGCAACAACGGTGGAAACGACGGCGATCAACATGGTCAACTCTCCTTCATGGATGAAACGATGCCGGCGAGACGCCGGCGCTACAGGCATTGATGGGTGAAACAAACAAGGGGGGCGGCGACGCCTAAAATGCTGCGCACCCTTGACCCGACACACACCGCAAATTCTTCATGGCCTTCCCACACCGCTTCCTGCTTGCAACGATGTTGAGCTGCATCGCCGCCGCCGCCCAGGCCGAAATCGTGATCCGCGACGACACCGGCGCGACGGTGCGCCTGCCCGCCGCCGCCCGCCGCATCGTCAGCCTGGCGCCGCACCTCACGGAAAACCTGTATGCCGCCGGGGCGGGCGAACGCCTGGTCGGGGCGGTGGACTACAGCGATTTTCCCGAGGCGGCGAATCGCATTCCGCGCGTCGGCGGCTACTCGCGGCCGGATCTGGAGGCCATCGTGGCACTCAAGCCCGACCTGGTGCTGACCTGGCAGAGCGGCAATGCCGATTCCGTCGTCGCCAAACTGAAAGCGCTCGGCCTCACCGTCTATCAAGCGCAACCCGACCGCCTGGAAGACATTCCGGCCGGCATCGAGAAGCTCGGGCGGCTGGCCGGCACTGAAGCGCCCGCTGCCAAGGCGGCGGCGCATTTCCGCCAGCGCCTGGCGGACTTGCGCAGGCAATACGCCGGCCGGCCCGCCGTGCCGCTGTTCTATCAGGTCTGGCACCGGCCGCTCCTGACCGTGGGCGGCGGCCAGATCATCAGCGATGTGATTCGCCTGTGCGGCGGCGAAAACGTCTTTGCCGCGCTTCCGTCCAAGGCGCCCGGCGTCAGCGTCGAAGCCGTGCTGGCCGCCGACCCCGAGGCCATCGTCGCCAGCGGCATGGGCCGCAATGCCGTGGTGGGCCTGGACGACTGGCGCAAGTGGGCGCGCCTGAAAGCCGTCACGCGCGGCAATCTGTTCTTCGTGCCGTCCGACCTCATGCAGCGCCCCACCCCGCGCCTGCTCGACGGCGCCGAACAGCTTTGCCGGCATCTGGAGACGGCGCGCGGGCGACGCTGAGGCGTGGCTGCGCCGCGTTGTTTTTTCGCCTGTCACCTCACGCCTCCTTGCTCTCTCACGCTTCCGGCCAGTTTTCCACGGCACCGGCATCCCGCGCGTGGTGCAGTATCCGCGCAATGGCGATTCCCGCCGCGTCAGCGAAATAAAACAGGATATAGCGGGTGCGGGTAGGCCAACTACGCAGGCCAGCCGCAAGTTCGGGCCGCTTCCGTCCCATGCCCGGATGGGTCAGCAGAAGACGTGCTTCGCGGTCTATGGCTTCGATGATTCGGTCTGCTGCTTCGGGGTTGTCGGTAGCGATATAGAGCCAGGTATCGAGGAGATCGTTTTCGGCGCTGTCGGCATAGCGCAGGGTACTCATCAGCTTGCATCCGCCCGCTTGGCGAGCGCTACCCGGCCGCGTTGCTTGAGGGATTCGATGTCGATTTCCCTGGCCTTTCCCGCTTCGATATCGGCGACACCCTGGCCGATGTCCGCCTTGAGCGCAGCCAGGGAGGCCTCGCGCATCGCCTGGTAGGCCTCGAACAAGCGCAGCGCTTCGCGTATGACCTCGCTGGCCGACCCATAAAGGCCGGATTCGACATGCTGGCGCACCCGGTTTTCGAGTTCAGGGGGGAGAGAAACGTTGAGGGACATGATGAGTTCCAGTGAATGTCAGACTTTGCCATTGTAGGGGCGTCGCCCCGATTCACGGCGTGCGCCAGCGCAGCCCCGGATAACGACTGAATCCCCGATCTGTCGTTATCCACTCGCAACCCGCTTCAATCGCCAATGCGGCATGGTAAGCATCGGGAATCAGGTTGCCTTTGGCGTTTGCCACCTGGCACAGCTTCAGAAAAATATCCCAATGTCGTGCTTGTGGAGACACCACCACGCAATTGGCTTGAGAACGAATGGCCCCGACAAATTCCAGGGCATCTTCCCGCGCGCTGGGAGGGTCGAAAATCTTGGGGTGCGTGACAATCCGCAAGAAACCGCTGAGCACCAACTCCGAAACGGCAAAAGAGGCATCCGAGTTGATCTGGTCTTCCAACCATTGCCGATACCTGCTGTGGTTTGGCGAGTCCTCGCGGTGGGCATACACCAGGACGTTTACATCACACATCAGCATTAGCGGGTCTCCATCAAGTCCAGCAGGGCGGCGTTATCGTCCAGATCGACGCCGCGCAGCATGCCGCGCCCATTCACGGTTTTCAGCTTGACCTGTTCTGCGGGCAGGCGTTTGGGGCGGGCCAACAGCTTTTCGCGTAACAACTCTTCCAGTAAGGCGGTCAGGGTTTTTCCATTCGCCTGTGCGTAACGGCGTGCCATTTCGTGCAGGTTGTCATCCAGTTGTATCGTCGTTCTCATGGCGGTTTACCTCTCAAGCATCAATATGCGCATTGTAGATGCGCCAACATCAAAGCAAGTCACTTCGGCATCACCGGCACAAACCAGCGCCTGGTTTCATCGCGGATTTCACGCAACGGATGGCCGTAAAGCCGGGATAGCCTGGCCGCGTCCAGCACCGCCGCACTGGCACCCAATTCATGTTCGCCCTCGCCATGCAGCAACAGCGCCTGGTCGCTGAAATGCGCGGCCAGATTGACGTCATGCAGCACCATGGCTAGCGCGGCATTACCCTCGCGGGCGCGGCGGCTGGCCAGTTCCAGCACGGCGATCTGGTGGTTGAGATCGAGATGCGCCAGCGGTTCGTCCAGCAGGTACAGCTTGGGCGCCTGTACCAGCAGGGTGGCCAGCGCCACCCGCTGACGCTCGCCACCGGAAAGGGTGTGGATCGACCGCGCCGCCAGTTCGGCCAGGCCCACCGCCGCCAGCGCCTCGCGCGCCAGGTGTTCATCCGCAGTACTTTCCCAGTCCCAGCGCGAGAGATGCGGGTGGCGGCCGATCAGCACGGTTTCCAGCACGCTGGCGGCAAAGGCATCGCCCTGGTGTTGCGGCAACAGGCCGCGAAGCTGCGCGGCGCGGCGCGGGCCGAGGGCGGCGTAGGTCTGGCCACTGAGTTCGATTTCGCCCGAATCCGGCGCGCGCAGGCCGGCCAGTGTGTGCAGCAGCGTGGTCTTGCCGACGCCGTTGCGGCCGAGGAGGACGAGGCGGTCGCCGGGCTGGAGGGCGAGGTTCAAGCCACGCACGACCTGTTTTCCGCCGATGGAAACGGCCAGGTTGCGCGCGTTCAGCAGCGCTGTTTCCGCAGGGTGCGCCGTGCGCACCGATTTACGTTTAATGGTGCGCATGGCGCACCCTACGTTTTGCCCACTCGCCAGCGTTCATGCGTGTTCCAGGCGCGGGGAGCGCGCCAGCAAAAACAGGAACACCGGCACGCCAATGAGCGCGGTGAGCACGCCGACCGGCAGTTGCTGCGGGGCGATGACGCTGCGCGCCAGGGTGTCGGCCAGGGTCAGCAGCGCGCCGCCGGCAAGCGTCGCCGCTGGCAGCAGCAGGCGCTGATCGTTGCCCAAGGCGAGACGCACCAGATGCGGCACCACCAGGCCGACGAAGCCGACGCTGCCGACACTGGTGACGGCGGCGGCGGTGAGCAGCGAGGCGAGGAAATACAGCACCAGGCGCAGCCGGCCGACGTTCGCGCCCAGGGTGGCGGCGAGCAGCGGGCCGCGCGTGAGCAGGTTGAGTTCGCGCGCGTAGAACATCGCAACCAGCAGCCCCGCCGCCAGGATGAACAGCGCCGGCAACGGTTCGCCGGCCTGGGAGGCATCGCCCATCAGCCAGAACAACATGCCGCGCAACTGCTGATCCGGGGCGAGCGAGAGCATCAACGCCACCGCCGCGCCGCAGCCTGCGGAGACGATGACGCCGGTGAGCAACAGCCGGGTCTGCGTCCATGAACCGTCTCCGCGCGCCAGGCCGAACACCAGCCACATCGCCGCCAGCGCGCCGACGAACGCGGCGGCCTCCAGGCCGAAGCCGGCGCTGGCCCCCAGCAACATCGCCGCCAGCACCCCCACCGAAGCACCCCCGGAAATCCCCAGCACATAGGGGTCGGCCAGCGGATTGCGCAGCAACACCTGCATCAAGGCGCCGGCCAGGGCGAGCAGGCCGCCGCAGGCGAAGGCCGCCAGCGCGCGCGGCAAGCGCAGGCCGCGCACCACTTCCCGCGCCATGTTTTCGTCCGCGCCGAACAAGGCCGCCCACACCTCGCCCGGCGTCAACGCCAGGCTGCCGACGGCCAGCGACAGCAACAGGCTGGCCGCAGCGGCAACAGCAAGCAGCGCAAGTACGAACAAGGCACGGCGGCGGGTGGCGGCGAAAGTCATGGCAAAAACAACGCGGCGGCGGCTTCCGGGTTGGACGGGAAATAGAAATGCATGTAACTGGCGGTGAGCCGGCCCAGGCGATACACCGCCTCGCCCGCGCCGCCATTGGGGTTGTCGGCGCGCGCCAGCGGCGGCAGGTCGGTTTCCAGGCGGGAATGGTGGAAGGTGTGGCCGCGCAATGGGCCTTCCGGGAGTGTGATGCCTTGCAGCCCCAGCCCGGCCAGGCGTTTTTGCATGACGGCGCGGGCGGGCAGCAGGCCGGCCAGGTTGGCCCGTGTGCCGTCTGCGTCGGTCAACGATTCGGCCAGATACAACATGCCGCCGCATTCGGCCAGGACGGGTTTGCCCGCCAAGTGGTGTTCGCGTAGCGCGGCGGGCAAGGCGGTGTTGGCGGCCAGGGCTTGCAGGTGCAGTTCCGGGTAGCCGCCAGGCAACCAGACGGCGTTGCAGATCGGCAGCGACTCTCCC
>Ga0210026_1000559_pt1 | contig 42343 bp, 46 predicted proteins | sample CryGeymeta201509_FD_183977 | JGI IMG/M metagenome (GOLD analysis project Ga0210026, IMG submission 183977) | Groundwater microbial communities from Crystal Geyser aquifers in Utah, USA - Crystal Geyser metaG 2015-09 (SPAdes) (version 2) | ecosystem: Environmental > Aquatic > Deep subsurface >...
TGAAGCGGCGGAGCAAACCAAAAATTTCCTTTCCTTCATTTTCCGCCTTTCGGCGGGGGGTCAGGGGGGAGCCGCAAAAAAATGGAAGGAAATCTTTGGGTTTGCCACGCGCGAGTCCGCGAGCGCGTCTGAGGCGCGAATCACCACGCAATCGGAGCGTACTTGGCGGGTTCAAGCCACCACGCACGCGGAGCGTGCGAAGTCACTGGTCTTTTCGTTCAAAATAAGTTCGCGCAAATGATAGTATTAGAGCACCTATTTTCAAAATCGCTGACAATGTGGCACGCTCCGCGTGCGTGGTGAAGCGAAACTAAAGCGTACGCTCGGATTCCGCGCGCCTCGTCCTCCCTGCGGTCGCGGGAGCAAAAACCAAAAATTTTTCTTCCTTAATTCTAGATTTTCGGCGGGGGGGGGTGAAGGGGGGAGCCGCAAAAAAATGGAAGGAAATTTTTGATTTTGCTTCGCCACTACAACTTGAATTACAGTACAAGATTGTTTGAAAGTGCAATATCTCGTATGCTATAATCATGTTGATAAGTCAGAGATTGGGCGAGAATATAAAAAAGATACGAATGCGCAAGAGAATGTCGCAAGGCGACATTTGTCGAGCGCTTGATATGGATAGAGGGTATATGAGTGCAATTGAAAATGGGAAGAAAAATATTACCATTCAACAATTAGAAAGATTGGCGCAAGCGCTCGGCGTTTCGGCGGATAAATTGGTAAAATAACACTATGAACAGAGCAAAAATTGTTACTGCAATTTTAGCCATCCTTGTGACGGGGAGTTTATTCGCATACTTTTTATTTTCCCCACAAAGAGTAGACGAATCTCCAGACGGCGTAATCCAAGATATCGTATCCCCCCTGGGAATTATTGAGTCCCCGCAGGGCACCATCCAATATTCTTATAGAAACATGGGGGCCTCAACCACGCTGTCCGTTCCGGATATGCAACCAGATATGGAACTGGGTCTTGCCAGCGTGCGAATCATCCTACCGGCGCGCACTGATACGAAAGAAGTCTTCTCATTTAACGCAGTGTCGTGGGTGTTTATCGAAAAGAATGGCGTCATTCATGCCGAGCATATCTACGGAGTGGAATTTCTCGATACAGCGGAAAAGAACACTACGCCGAAACTGGTGCCGGGTGGCCTTATCTACACCGACATATATGGCACCGTGCGGAAGTTTCATCTTGCAGACCTTGCGACCGTCAAAAACATTGCCGACCCCACCTCGCTTCATTTTGTGGAAGGGAGCGATGTGTATCTTGCCGACGCACGCAAGGTGTATTTTTTGAAAAGCACGGCGAGCGGTCCGGCATTTGACCCCGCGACATTTTCCGTGTCTGTCATTTCACGCGCGGATCCGGCGACCTTTACCGTGTTCTCGAAACTGCCCCGTCTCGATCTCGCCGTTGATAAGCAGACAGTGTACTTACATGGAGAGGCTCGGGCTGATATCGACAGAGCGACATTTCGCGCGCTCAAGGCGGATTATTCGTATCGAGACGCGGGGTGTATGTCATAGCCGGCCCGACGACACCTACCGGAGTCGAATGGACACTGGAAAAACACATCCTTGCAAATCTGGAGAAAAAGATCGATGGCGATTCAATATACTACTCAACCAACGGACAAACCGTTTTTCTCAACAAAAACATGCTCGACGTGCTCTATAACGGGAAGACACTTGAACGCACGCCGATACAAGGAGCCGATCCGCAGACATTTGTACAATTGACGGGACTTCTGGGTTACTACAGCAGTCCTGATGATGGTAGAAAGCCGCAGTATATTTACGCGCGTGACAGTAAGCGTGTCTATTACAATGGCATACCGATAGTGGGAGCCAGTGTAAACGAATTTCAGCCATTAGAGAACGGCTGGCTCGTTCATTCATACGGCGTAGACAGAACGCGCGTATATTATGAAGACAAGCGACTCCCCGATGCAGACCCTGCCACTTTTGTCATTCTGTGGGAAACTCCGAAAGAGGGATGCGGTGCCGGCATATACTCAAAAGATGCGAGCCATGTGTACTTCAAAGACAGGGTTGTCGTCGGCGCAGACCCAAAGACATTTCGTGTCCTAATTGGAGAAGGTGCCTACGGCGCAGATGATAAAAATGTATACAAAGAAAATGACCTCGTGCCGGGGGCCGACTCAAAAACATTTACGCCGGTTTGTAATTATGGTTAGAACAATACTCATATGACAAAGACTCAAAAAACAGTGGTCGCGATTGCAGGTGTTGTTGTGCTGGCGTATCTTTCGTTTGGTGTTGTTGTGTATGTACAAGGATTACAAGCGAAACTCTCTATACATATCTGCCCACCTGGTGTTTATCCTGAAATTTAGACCACGCAAGTGATGGACGGAGCATCGCAAACGGTAACACAGATACCAGATTGCCCAACGCAGTCGTTGCATGTGGCGAATGAGTTGCGTACCGCTCCAGTCGTTATATTCGGATGATTACCGCTCATGATTGCCAGAATGTCCATGGAATCGAAACCGGGCGTCGGGAAAGATGTGCCAATAAATACAAACCTTCCACCCCTTATTGACGGAACAAACGTGCAAGGACTCGGCATATTCCACGATTCGCCCGTCGAGAACAGAGTAAAAGCATATCAATCTGAAAGACTCGGTATTTCCTTTAATTACCCAACTGGCTATCTTCTCTTTGAAGGCAAAGGCGAGGGTGTCGGCGGAGCCGAATATTATGTGATTACGGTTGCACCGGATTCCACTTACTTGCGCGAGATAATAGCGGGCTTAGCTGTCGGCGAATGGCCGCCTGCCATGCATCTCGCTTTTTATCACGAGCCGAATCTTTCCATTTCTCTTGAGCAGTGGATACGCACGAAATCTCAATCAAACTTTGCCCCATCTGATCCGGCGCAAGAGGGCATCCTCACCCCTATCGAAGTTGCCAATATACCTGCCCTCAAATATCGCGTGCGCGGCCTCTACGACAGCGATTACTTAGCTTTCACCTACGGAGAATGGGTAGTGCTTGCAGCTGATGACGAGATGGGAGAGAACACCGATCGAGATTTTCAGGTTATCCTCGATTCGATACAGGTAGGCCAAGCACAGACTTACACAAACCAATCTCTCGGATTTTCCATCGATAAACCGACCGGCGTATATTTCATGGGCGAGGAAAACGGCGTGGTCGCATTTTCTTTGCTGTCTCCCAATGATCATCGGCAGGCATCAAGTATAGGACTCGTCAATGCGCTGACGATTACCTCAACGCGAACTGCGCCTGCAGAAGGTAAGGAGGTAAAAATAAATGGAGAGAACGCATCGGTCTCAAGCACAATCGGAGCGTATGGAGGAGAGAAGCACTGGAGTTACTTCTTCCCCGATCACGACCTGCTTATCCAGTATGTAGAGAACAAGCCAATCTACGAAAGTATGATCAGCACCATTCGCTTTGACGAATAATATGTCCCATATGAAAACGGATACAAAAATCAAGAGAACAATACTGGTCTTCGTAATTCTGCTTGTTGGAGTGGGTTTGGCGTGGTTTTCTTTTTTCAGTCCTAAAGCGCAAGAGCGGCATATCAATAAAGAAATTACGAAGGCAAGCTATTGCGAAGTTGCGTCAGATTGCCAAATGGTCGCCCAATCACAATGTCCATTTGGCTGTTATGTTCATGTGAACAAAAACGAAGCGACACGAATTGGTGAATTGCTCGAAAGCTACGAAAGCAACTGTCAATACATGTGTATTGAGTTCAAAGGAGTTGATTGCATTAACAACAGTTGTCAGCTTATAAAATAGAAAAAGAAGTATGCTTTTATGTTTAGTATCAGAAAAAACATTGTTCTTGAAATCATTTTATGGGCAACTTTCCTTGCCTACTTTCTCTTTCTAGTAAAAGCCGTTCTTCTTAAGTTTTTACCGCCTGATCTTATTGCAGACCAAATGCATCGGATTGATAACGAGCTTATTTCTCGCAGTTTTGCAAATAGCAATCTGATTCCTTTTAAAACAATCATCGGCTATATCGTAAATCCAATTAGTGCAAAAATCGCGATAGGAAATGTTCTTGGGAATATTATTGTATTTATTCCCGTCGGTATATTGGCACCGTTTCTGATTTTGAAAAAATATGAATTTTGGGGTTCTTTCAAGGTGTCTTTGCTTACTTCGTTTGGTATAAGTTTGGCATTTGAGGTTATACAACTCCTGACATATTTTGGATCGTTTGATGTTGATGACTTAATCTTAAATACTTTTGGTGGAGTCTTGGGATTTTTTATAGGATATTTGTTTGTCAATTTGTACCACAACTTTATGATGAAGTATCACGGGAAAACAGTTGAGCATTAAGGGAGCAATCCCCGCCGTTTTATAATGTTTCCTAAAAACGGCGGGGATTTGTGCATGCACAGGGCGGGCGGGGCAAGCACAGATAGATTTGTTTGTGCCGTGCACAATCCATATATACTGACATTTTTACATGTTGCTAAAAAGTGCCAGAAGTGCTTGCCTAAAAAAACAACTCTTTTTTAGTGTAGTCTGTCGCGAGTCAAAGGTGTGTGAAAAGATCGTTATTAGGGAATCGCACTTTTTTGTGTTCCGGTTCGTCCTTTCGATATCCGATCGCCAGGAGTACGACAGACTTTAGGTGTTCAGGCACACCAAGCGTCTCGTCGACTTTTTTTGCGTTGAATCCTTCCATCGGGCATGAGTCGATCAGAAGCTCGGCGCACGCGGCAAGCGCGAACCCGAGCGCGATGTATGCTTGGCGTGTTGTCCAGCCGGGGGTTCCTTCTTTTGGTATGTTATTTTTCAAAAACCTTCCTACCACGATCTTTAATGGCTGAAAGAGCAGTTTTTTTGTCGCGCTTCCGTCACTTGCAAGGTCAATATAAGAACTGATCCGCTTGTTCACGTCGACGCGGGCGCAAAACACAAGAAGATATCGCGAGTCGGTTACTTGCGATTGCATCATGGCGTGTTTCTTGATCCGCTGTTTTATTTCCCGATCGCTTATGACATAAATGTGGTATGGCTGAAGACCAAACGAGCTCGGGGAATAGCGTATCGCGCGCAAAATTTTTTCAAGATCCTCCTTATCAACCGTTTTCTCGGGATCGAATTTTTTTGTCGCGAATCGCCATTCGAGATTTGAAAGAAATGTTTTCATGTTTTTCTTGTACAATCAATATCATACATCGTGATGTATGGATAAGTATATACCATCATATTGTTGCGTCAAGCTAACCCTGACTTGCATCGCGAGATTGACATGAGAACGATATTGGCTTATCTTCTTACAAGAAGTCGCATTTATACACGTACACTTTCGCAAAACTAGAAAAAGGGGACGCATGTCTGAACAAGTGGATGTTTACTGTGTATTGTGGGAATGGGGCAAGGCGAAACATTGGCTTAAAAGCCACTCGGCCGCTCTTTTGAGTTCGCGCTGTGTGGCGGGTGGAATCTGGGAAAACGAGCAAACGGTAAGATCATTTGAAGCGATCGAAGCGCTGTTTTTACTATACGGACTTCCCGACCTTCCTCTTCCTCTGCAGACGTTTTTCGCCGCGATCGATACTTCCGGATGCCCCGCGTGTCTCATGGCGGCAGAAGGGGAAGAGCTTCATTTGGTCTGCGCAGAGAGGATACGGAATTACTTCGAAGCGGAAAACACGCTTCTCGAATATATCGAAAATACTTTTCCTCAGTAGGAAGAATGAAGCACAAAGGCGTTCGCGCAAACCCGCGCAGGCACCTTTCTTTTTTACCGATCCGCTTACGTTTTTGGTTATTTTTGCATTGATATATCGCATATTTTTGTAATTGTTTTTGTGCGTCGCGATCTCATAAATAGCGGGTGTTTCCAAGGAATCTTCCAAAACCCCATTCAAAGGCGTAGAGAAGCCACTTTAAGCGTTCCCGAGTTCAACATAGAAGTGCACAAAAAGTACATTAAAAGTAATGTACTCATATATGGCACACAAGAAACGACCCCACCATGATTAATCCTTTTCTCTCTTTATCAATCCATTGTTTAGAATTTTCTAGAATACGTCCTTATTTATTACTAAACACACTTACCACTATTTTCCACGATCGTGGAAAATAGTGGTAAGTTGTACCAATGTAAAGTAAGAGGCACGGAGGGAATAATATTTCTCTATCCTAGAGTATTTTTTAAAAAAAATAACACAGATTATTCACTTTTGTCGGAGATGGTTCCGTAGAGAGCCGCAAAAAAACTCCCGCCTCTCATTGCGCATTACGCGCGAGGGACGGGAGTCATCGTTATAGCTCTGTTAGATCATCCCAGAAAATCTGGGTGCCGGGGCGCGGAAGCCTCTTATGAGGGTTGCACCGTGGGCATATCGGGTGCATAACACCGAGGACAACCACTCCGCCGTCCCGGTTTTCCACACTGCGTTCGATCCGGTTGAATCGGATCGAAACGCCTGATTTTTTACATCTTCTAAACATGCCATCTCTCTGAGCATGTTTTTGCAACCACGCGAAATCATCCTTCGGTATCAGTAGCATCTGCTATTCTCCTTGTGCGCTGATCGCGCTTGAAAAAATTGGCACTTCTCTGCCAATCGGTATATCACAGAAAAAAAAGAGCGCAATCAAATAAAATAGCACCACGCGGCTACTCCATTTGGAGTGTTAAGCTTTTGCGTATGAACCACCATTTGGCGATCTCAATCGCGACAATCTCGATTATTCCGAGTGTTAGGACGATCGCCCAATCGGAGACGCGGAGCGGAACGGTTTTTAGGATAATGTTCAGCGCCGGCAAGTAGATCGCGGCGATCATGGTGCCTATTGCGGCAAGTGATGCCCACAAGAGCTTAGTATTATTGAAGATGTTGATACGAAAAAGCGATCTTCGAAGCGATTTAACCGAGAATGCATAAAAAAAGGTACTGAGTCCGAGTGTGGAAAAAATGATCGTACGTATGCGCTCAATCTCAAATGACGATGTCTTGAACAACACAAGAAAGACGGTCATAAGAACGATGTCGGTCAGGATGCCAACAATATATATGATAACCTTTGACTCGGTATCAAGGATTGGCTCCCGTTTTTTGCTTGGCAGACGCCGCATAACATCATCTTCACCGGGTTCGAAAGAAAGCGCGATATTCGGGAAGGTGTCTGCAACGAGATTCGTCCAAAGAATCTGTGCGGCGGTGACGGGAAGCGGCACCCTCAAGATAAGTGAAGAGAGTATGAGGATCACTTCAGTGAATGATCCCGCGAGCAAGAACACGGTTACTTTTCTGATGTTATCGAACGCGATGCGCCCTTCCTTGATCGCCGATACGATCACGGAAAAGCCGTTGTCGAGCAAGATCAGATCTGATGCCGATTTTGCGATGTCCGTTCCCGAATCGACCGCGATACCGATGTCAGCCGACTTGATGGCGGGTGCGTCATTGATGCCGTCACCCGTCATGGCAACCACATTCCCGTGGTGCTGAAGTGCTGAAACGATGCGCATTTTATGACTGGGACTTACTCGCGCGTATATTTCCGTCCGAACGACAACATCGGCAAGTTCTTCGTCGGTCATGTCCTCGATCGCCGTTCCCTCGATGGCCGTTCCGGGCGCGGTCGAGAAGCCGAGCTCTCCTCCGATCGCTTGCGCCGTCAAGATATGATCGCCGGTGAGCATGATGGTGCGTATTCCGGCCTTGCGGGCGGTTTTGATCGATTCATGGACATCCTTGCGGATCGGATCGCGTAGCGCAACAAATCCAAGCAAGGTAAAGCCGTTCGCGTATTTCTCCTTGAGTATGGAACCATCGGTAATATCCCGCGTATACGCGTCAATGTTTTTTTGCGCGAAAGCAATGACACGGTATCCTTTTGCGGCAAGTTGTTCATAGGTGGCGATGAACATGCGACTCTGCTTTTTATCAAGAGGCACATCGGAATTTTTTGATGCCGCGTGTGATGAAAGACGAAGCAGGGATTCAGGCGAACCACTTACGTATATCCGCGCAGTACTCGGACCATCGCTATGGATGGAAGCAATATATTTTGTTTTTGAATTGAATGGCAAGAACGCCGTGCGGGGAAAGCGCACCAAGAGCGCGTCGAGATCGCCTCCTTCATCAAGGAATTTCTCCATCTTCGCGCAGTCGGTCGTTTCTCCGCGGACCGCTGTTTCACCTCCCTTTCGTTCTATGATCGCTTCATTGGCGAGGGCGAGTGCGGGAAGCATTCGCGCGGAGTCTCCTTCGGTCACCATTTTTTCAATCTGCATCTTTCCTTCGGTGAGCGTGCCGGTCTTGTCCGTGCAGATGACCGACGCGGAACCAAGGGTTTCTGCGGCGACCAACCGTTTGACCACCCCTTTTTCTTTTAGGATGCGCTCGGCGCTTATCGCCAGAACTATTGAAATCGCCGCCGGAAGTCCTTCGGGAATAGCGGCGACGGCAACCGCGATCGCCGTGGGGAGCATTTCCTCCACGGTATGGTTTTCGGAGATACCAATCGCGAAGATCGCGATCGATGCCGCGGCGACGAAGAGAGATATCCGTGTTCCGAGTTTTTTCATTCGATACTGAAGCGGCGTCGGTTCATCGATGATACTCTCGGTCGTGACCGCTATGTCACCGAAGGCCGAATCCTTGCCCGTGGCGACCACAATCGCGGCGCCGTTGCCGCTCTCAACGGTCGTTCCCATGTGAACCATGTTGCGCCGGTCGCCGAGCGGTGTTCTTGTATCGAGAATATCGGTCGTATCCTTGGCGATAAACTCCGACTCGCCGGTGAGTATCGATTCGTCGGTCGTGAGATCGTGAACTTCGATCACGCGCGCATCTGCCGGAACCTGCCATCCTTGTTTGAGTATGATGATATCGCCGGGGATGACGAAACGCGCGTCGATCTCCATAAGGTTCCCGTCGCGGATGACAATAGCGACGGTGCGCACGGCCTTTCGAAGCGATTCCAAAATATTGTTCGAACGAAACTCTTGAAAAAAACCGACAAAAATATTGATCACGACAGCGGAAAGAATGACAACCATGTCGATCCATTCATGAAGAAGAGCGGTCAGTACGGCCCCAATGATGAGGATATAAACAAGAGGGCTTTTGAGTTGCCGCATCACCAGGTTGAACCATGACCCGCTCGCGGTGCGAGGGATGGTGTTTTCTCCATATTGCGCAAGTCGCCGACCCGCCTCCGTTGCCGTTAACCCCGCCTGCGTATTGGATACGAGCTTCTCGGTAATTTCACGAAGCGGTCGATCGTGCCATGTCATTGTATGTGTTCGCTCCGTCATTTAATAGTTCAATAGTATGATCGAATAATTGAGTGTGGCGGCGAAATGTACCCGCGCACCACAAGGGATAAACATGTGTGATGCTGTCATATTCGGCCATTGAACGCGCGTCAATATTTTTATCATAATCGTTCCATTATAACCATTTTATCGAAAATCCTCACGCTATATCTTGCAATGCTTCCGTGGCAACGAAAAACGCCCATACCGAGAGGGAGAGGGCGTTTTTTCTTATGCTCGCCTGTATCGCGCTCCTTATCGGGAGTTGCGATGACAATCGCGGCATTTCAAACTGTCGAGTCGTTCAGGATCAGGCTGGAAGGGGAGTTCGGTGATAGCGCCACCGCACCCGCTGCATTTCCAATCTCCCTGGAACATCTGACGAGGTTGCGAACGAAAACCATCGCGCTTCGGTCGTGAATTGCGATGACAGTCGCCGCACTTAAGACTGCCAGTCCGTTCAGGATCAGGCTGGAAGGGGAGTTCGGTGATAGCGCCACCGCATTCGCCGCACTTCCAGTTTCCTTGGAACATCTGGCGAGGACGATCAGTGTCTTGCATCGTGAGATATACGTGGAAACGTATTTATGCTTACGGTATTGTTAATGAATAAATAAAAACGTATTCGACGTATACTTTCTACTTATTACGCATATTTATACTAAATTTGCAATTTTGTGTCAATTTTATTTTACTCACAGCAAACATAAGCAGGGTTAAGAACCGTAACAAAACAGAATGATACTGGTGTGCACAACCATTGAGCCGGCGAGATGGCCGTGTGTGATCATGGCACTAAACATTTCACGAATGCGGTGAATACGATTCCAAACGAGGGCGATAAAGTCATAACGGTGTTTACATGACAAGCCAAAAGGCGATTGCGGCTACGACGCGGTATACTCCGAATGGGATGAAATTATGTTGTTTGATGAATCCGAGCAGGAACTTCATGCTAGTGATTGCGACAAGGAACGACATAAAAAACCCTATCGCGAGTATGCCGAATTCGTCGGCGGAAAACGTATTCGCGTTTTTTACGAGATCAAATCCGGTCGCGGCAAGCATGGTGGGGACGGCGAGGAGAAACGAAAACTCGATGACCGTCTTTCTGCCGATTCCGAGCGCGAGTCCGCCCATGATTGTCGCCGCGCTACGCGAAACTCCGGGGACGATCGCGATGGATTGACAAAGTCCGATTACGAATGATTGCCGATAGGAAATGTTATCGATGCCTCCATCGGCATCGGCTGGCTCTTTATAAACAAGCTCAAAGAGGATAAGCGCGATGCCACCGAGAAAAAGCGACCACAGTACGACCGATTCGTTGCCGAGAAGAAGTGTTTTTACGATTTTGTAGAACGCGAAACCGATGACTCCCGTCGGGGCGAACGCGACGGCGAGCTTTTTTATCGTATTCACACTGAAGAGCGTCTGTGCGTAGAGCGCGACAACCGCCGCGATCGCGCCGAGCTGAATGATGATGTCAAAACTTTTTTGAAAATCAGTTTGTGACAGTCCCAAGAGATGCCCCACTAAAATCAAATGCCCCGTCGATGAGACGGGGAGAAATTCCGTGAAACCCTCGATGACGCCAAGTATGAGCGCGTGGATGAGTGTCATAGCTGAAATCTTATCATGAAAAAATATCTCACACGAACCCGATTTTTTTTCCAATACGCAATTACATCAAAAGTTTCCGTATCAATGATGTATTAAGGATTGATCTTGATACCGGCATGTTTAAGAGAATGTTCTGCCTATTTTTAAAAAAGTCCCCTTCCCGCGCATTGCGAGAAGGGGGTATGGTTGCAATCGGTTGCATACTGCCTATCGCACCGGTGGCAGAGCGATTCCTTGCCGGATCACTCTATCATCTATCAAGATTGTTCTCAACCAAAACATTTTGGCCGATGGACGATCTCGCATCCGCACGGTCTTTGTTTGACGCGCTTGATCGCTCCGACTCTTCGATATCGAAGCTCGCCGTGCGTGTGTTTTCCTCCGGTTTATCAATTCCTTTTATGGTTGGCGTGACACTCTCGACAGAGCGGTTTCTTGCCGGCATCAATCCTGCCGCTGTTGACCTTGTCGAGCTTGTTGTCCGTCGGGAATACGTAGTTTATCCACTTTCCGCAACCACACATTTCTTCCACCTGAACGGCTCGATTGTTTCCGTTTCTCCTGCTGTCGGTGGTGTTGTCGGGGTTCGACTCTGCGTGTGGTGTGCCAGCATTGAGATTCATGCTTCCTCCGGGTTGATGGAATACCTCTTCTCTTAACTTATCCTATCCCTGCTCATCTCGCGTGTCAAACGTTTGTGCGCAAAAAACATGAATGGAACCGCGTTTTTTTGTCCACGATCTGTCACAACCCACTTACCACTATTTTCCACGATCGTGGAAAATAGTGGTAAGTGGGAAAACCAACCGAACCTGTTTATATGTCAAATTTTTTACACAACTCGCGCGTTTTGCGGCGTGGAGAGCTTATACACAGCTTCTGCACAGGTTACGCACAGGGTTCTCTACAGGTTAATGCACAAAATGACCATATTGACATCTATAATTGCTTGCATAATTTAATTGGTACAAAATAGTGGCGCGCGAAACATTCTTGTTTCTGCGGCGCCGCGCGGTTTCTTTGGTCGGTGGATCGCGCGGTTGTTGCTCGGCGAGTACGCGTTTTCGCGGCCACGATAATTGGGCGGATACATATTAACAGCATTAAAACAGTAACAATTTAATTCGAGTTAACATTATGAAAAAAATTCTTTTGAGTCTCGGCATGATTGTGTTCGTGGGAGCGGTTGCCGCGGGGGCAACCGGCGCGTTCTTCAATGACACCGAGACATCAACGGGCAACACGTTCGCCGCGGGAGACATTGATCTCAAGATCGACAATGAGAGCTATGTAACGGCAACATCTACCATCCTTGATAATGGTCAGGTAGTACAGCAAGCGGGCACACTCATCGCAAGTCCGTGGACATCATGGGACCTTGCCGATCTTGTGGCGGGTACGCATAAATTCTTCGACTTCAACGATCTTAAGCCAGGAGACATGGGCGAGGACACGATTAGTGTTCACGTTGGCAGTAACGACGCGTGGGTATGCGCCGCGGCAAAAATAACGAACGATAGCGACAACGGCATTACCGAGCCGGAAGATGAAGTTAACCTTCCCATTGATGGATCAGACGGAACGACTGACGGCGACCTTGACAGCGAGCTCCAATTCGCGTTTTGGGCGGACGACGGCGACAACGTGCTTGAAGAGAATGAGTATAACAGTGGACTGGGCATATTCCTTTCGGGCACACTTGCCGCCATGGGAGCGCAAGACCAGATAACGCTTGCCGACTCGGGGAGCAGTATACTCGGCGGTAACACACCAATTCCTGGAGATTCAACGTTTTACATCGGCAAGGCGTGGTGCTTTGGCACTTTGTCTGGTGCTCCGCTTACGCAAGATGGGTTAGGAAAAATAGGGACTCCTAAAAATCCAAATACTCCTAATGGTCCGCTTGACCGGACGACGGGAGTTGCCTGCGACGGCGCTGGAGCAGGAAATATTGCTCAAACCGACTTGGTAGAGGGCGACATGCAGTTCTACGCGGTTCAGTCGCGGAACAATCCTCGTTTCCTTTGTTCTGTTAACTATATCCCGACATGGCCGACACCACCGATACCGACACTATAAGTAGTCGTGATCAGAAGTAAACTCTTGTTTGATTCGTCAGTTTCGCTTCACGCGAGACGGCGGGTAAACGAGATGTCTCACGGGAAAACGAGTAGCGATTAGATGTAGTGTTCACAGGCAATGTCTTGGCATGAGCAATTATCTTTCCTAATCTCGCGCGCTTCGCGGGAAACCCCTCACGGCACTACCGTACTGGTCGTCGAGTATCTCGCTTCAGCTCCGCGAGTGATAAAGGTTCTCTGCTTCTATCCGTGACACGCGCGCGAACACTATCTAGCGTTTAACCAAACTCGAAATTATGAAACGCATTATTATCAGCATGGTCATTATCGCGGGATCCGCGGTGGCGCTCTCTGTCGGCGGAACGGGCGCGTTCTTCGGAGACAGGGAAGCATCGGCGAACAATCTGTTCGAGGCCGGCGCGGTTGATCTCACCATCGACAATAAGAGCTACTACAACGGCGCGGTTTCGGCCGCGACCACTTGGCTTGATCCAAGCGATCTCGGTAATGGGCTCTTGTTCTTCAACTTCACCGACTTGAAACCGGATGACGAAGGCGAGGACACCATTTCGCTTCATGTGAACAACAACGACGCGTGGGCGTGCATGGATGTGTCGCTGACCTCAAACGACGACAAGTCAACGACGGAGCCGGAATCGGCGGTTGACGATCCGGAGAACACTGACGATACGTGGGATGGCGAGCTCGCGCAGAACATCCGCATGGCGTGGTGGGCGGACGACGGCGACAATGTCTATGAGGAGGGCGAACAACTGCTCTCCAATGGCATCCAAACGCTCTACGATCTCGCGACCACGACCGGGAGTTTCTCGGTGCCACTTGCCGACGCGGATGGCAACATCTGGGACGGTAATGGTCCGATCCCGGGAGGGGAGACGCGCTACATCGGCAAGGCATGGTGTTTTGGCGGCATGAGCGCGACACCGTTTGCGCAGGACAGCGACCTTGGTCCGCTTGACCGGGGGAGACGGGATTTGCCTGCGACGGGACCGCTCTTGGTAATCAGACGCAGACCGACAGCGCGACGCTCGATGTCGCGTTTCGCGCGGTGCAGTCGCGCCACAACGACGCTTTTTTCTGCGACGGGCAAACGCGCCTCGCGAGAATCACTGTGGTTAAAACCGTAACAAACGACAACGGCGGAAACAATACTATTCCGGACTTTCATCTCTCGGTGAATAACGGTGTCGTGGTAACGCCGGTCACTTCAGGCGTATCGACGCCGGTCGCGGCGGGAAACTACACGGTTTCTGAAACCGGCGTGTCGGGATACCAAGCGACGTTCGGCGGCGCTTGCAACGTCTCGGGAGAGGTAACGCTTGCTCCGGGTGACGACAAAACGTGCACCATAGAAAACAATGATCTTCCGGCGAACATCACACTCACCAAGATCATCATGAATGACAGCGGGGGATTGATAATCGACCCAACCTTGTTCACTATGCGTGTTGACGGGGTTCTCGTACCAACCGGCGGATCGCATGCGGTTACTTCCAACGCTTCACACTTCATTACGGAAGATTCGAAAGTCGGGTATCATCTTGTCTCTATTACAGGAATAGGGTGTCCCGCGTCGATAAGCACTCCGGTGGTGTTAAACGAAGGTCAAGCGATCACCTGCACCATTACGAACAGTGATAACGGCGGCGGCCTCTAACCGCTTATCGAACGCTTGTTCGGTACTCCATAGCACGCATTCGCCTTTGTTTAAACTATTTGAACGAAGCGCGTGCGTGCGATTGGGCGACTGAAGGTAGCAATAAGCGACCATGAAAACGTCAGTACAAAGCATCACAGCGCGGATATTCATCCTCTTTTCCGTACTTACGGTTGTGTTTGCGGCGGCATACGCGCGGGGCGGTGAGAACGGCACGACGTTTGCCACCGGCGGACTCGACTTGCGCATCGACAGCACCGCGTTCTATAACGGCAATCCGTCACCATCTTCGACATGGGATCCGAAAAATCTCATCCCAGAGTCCGATCACTTTTTCGACATTAGCGACATCAAACCGGGTGACTGGGGCAAGACGATTATCAGTCTTCATCTTAAAAAGTCGGGCGCGTGGGCGTGTCTTGATTTCTCGAATCTCATGAGCGACGAGAATGGCATGAACGAGCCGGAATCGGAAACTGACGACAGTGGCGGCGCGGAGGGCGAGCTTGCGGATGGGATGGAATTCTTCGCGTGGTTTGACGACGGCGATAATGTGTTTGAGACGGGCGAGGAGCCGCTTTTTGGCACGACGACGCAGTCCGCGCTTGATGTCCTCGATGATACGACTTACGCGCTTTCCGAATATGGCGATGGCTCGGCATGGCGGGAAGGATCGACACATCATGTTGGCATCGCATGGTGCGCGGGCGACATCTCTGTTGATCTTGTCGGCGGTGCTTTGTCATGCGACGGTTCGGCGCTTGGCAATGCCGTGCAAACAGATTCGATGTCGATTGACGTAACACTGCGCGTCGCGCCTTCACTACAGGATCCGAAGTTTGTCTGTGATGGAAAGGGCGACCATCACGATGATGATGACGATGATGACGGCGGCGGATGGGACGATGTGTGTCATCCATGGGATTCGTCTAAAGAAAAGAACGATGATCCGAAAGAATATGATGACGATGATCACGACGGCGGATGGGCGAACCCCACACCTTATACCCGCCCGCGGACACTCGAACCAATCGATCGCACATATAGGGGCACGAGGTAAATAGCGTATGAAGACGTTCCAAACAATAACAAACATACTATTCGTCGCGGCGCTTCTCTTGGTCGCGGGGCTCTTCCTCTCAACGCTTATACCCATCCCGGGTAATATTGAAATCAAGATCGTGAAGTCCGGTTCAATGGAGCCGGCGATCAAGACAGGCGGAATCGTGGTCATTAAACCCGTTGATTCATACCATGTTGGCGATGTCATTACATTCGGCAAAGAAACGCGAACCGTGATCCCGACAACGCATCGCATAGTTTCCGTCGAGGAAGAGAATGGTGTTATGTATTTTGTTACAAAAGGGGACGCGAACGAAGAAGCCGACCCGAGCCGCGCGAGCGAACGCGACGTGATTGGAAAGATGCTCCTCACTGTCCCATACGCGGGGTTCATTTTGGATTTTGCGAAACAGCCGATCGGGTTCACGGCGCTTATCGCGATTCCGGCGGCACTCATCATTCTCTATGAGTTCTTTGAGATTATTGAGGAAATACAGCGCATGTATAGCGGGAAAAAACGACGCGCGGATGTCTTGTCGATAGAGAAACGGAAATGCGGTGAACGGATGCCACGGAGGATACCTGCGCAACGCGCAAATGTTTTGGACCTGCGCGCGATTAATATGGGTGGAACGATGAACACCCGCTCATGCAGGGATACATAAAAACAACATGAAACGGCGCTTTACAAAGATTATATTTAGGCAAGAACGTTCGATGGACGATGTTCGTATCGTGCGCCGTCATTTCATTGACGCATCAGAGAGCGCTGTTGGTGTCGATGACGCGGCCGCGGATATACGCCCGCGAGGAGGACGCGAAACACCCGTTCGGAGACTTTCTTTTTTTGCGGTTGTCGTTCTTATCGGCATGAGCTACACACTCGCGCATGCAGGAACGACGATCTCATTTTTCAATGATATTGAAAAGGCGCTCGGGAACGCGCTTTCGGCGATCGCGCTTGATTTTAGCGTGAACGCCGCTGATTCTCCACTTGACGTGTATGTTGGGGTTGAGGCGCTGGGCGGCGCAACGATCGTTCCTGTTGTTACTCCCGAACCGGGCAGTTTCCCGATCGAGTATAAAGTAACCGCCGAGAAAACGGGCGGGGTTGACGAGCTGTGCAACGCGTTACACGCCGTCGCGACAACAACGCCGTTTGACTACGACGGCGCTCTTCTCGCGCTTAACACCGCGACAACATCGATAACCGGATTGTGGAGACTTGAAATTGATATCCCTTCCAGCGCGGTCGAGATTGCGCAAGGCGATGTGTGCAATGTCGACCTTGTCTATTCTGGATGGCGTGACGGCGGAGACGAGGGAGTTGGATACCAAGACGAAGAGCGAGTGCCGCTTACGGTTCGGGCGCGGATGATCGTCCTTAACGAATTTTTACCTAACCCCGATGGCGTGGCGTATGACGTTGACTTTGGTGATGACGATGACACGATGCCGCGCGGCGAATGGATCGAAATTTACAACAATGGAGACGCGGTGGTTGATCTTATCGGATTCGCGGTCGGCGACGCAACGAATACGGTGCCGATTACGGCGGGGAACACTCTGCCGGCGGGAACGAGCATTGCGGCGCATGGTTGGCTCGCGGTGTATTTGAATGGCGTTCTGCTCGATAATGATGGCGATACGGTACGGCTTATTGATCCCGATTCGCGCGTCGTCGACTCTCATGTGTATTACGGCGCGGAGTTTTGCGCACAAGAGCCGACAGCGGGAAGCGAAAATGCCGGCGATACGGCAAGCGGAAGTTGCGCTGATATTTTGGGGAATAAATCGTTCGCGCGTATTCCCGACGGTATCGGCGCGTGGGTTGATCCGGTACCGACTCCGGGATTCGCGAACGATACGAATGTCGACGAACTTTCGGCGATACTTGGCGTGCTTGGCGGAAAACCAGATGATGGCAATCGCGCGGGGACAACGGCGGGTGCGGCATCTTCTGAAACGGACGGCGGCACGGTTTCGACTGGAGATGAATCGGCGGCGATTTCTTCCGAGGATGACGTGTCGAGATTAGAAAGTGACGGCATTGTCGACGAATTTGAAAAGGTTGAAAACAATGATACGGATGATATAGACGATGCGGAAGTTTTGGGAGCCCCTGATGACGATGACATAGTGCCCGCGCCTAACGACGGAGAACATCTTCCTGATGTTTCAGAAGAAAACGGCGAATCTGGCGCGGTCCAAGGAGAAAGTGTTGGAGAAGACGCCGTGTTCTCCGATGTGATAATCCCGGAAGAAAATAATGAGCTGGATGAGGAAACGCGTCGCGAAGAAAATACACAACCGGAAGCCGTGGTTCCTGAAACGCCCTCATCCGATGGTGCCGTGGACGAAAGTCCTTTCTTGGGTGGAACGTCGGAGAACGGCTCGGACGATTCGGCGGGGACCTAATCCGGCAAACCGACGGCCGTGCGGGTCAGGTCGAGACGCTTGAGTATATCATCGACCGGTTTTTTGATAAACTTTCCCGTTTTCGCGGCGTACTCAATCATTTCAAAAAGATTGCGCCAGTAGATTGGGTCGGCTTTTCCGGCGCGTATCATCGGCGTACATTCGTGTTCCCAGCTTGAATATCCTAACTTAATCATGTCGATTATCGCCATAAGCGGGATGAGCGTATGGTTCGTCACTACTGGGCTTTTGTTGCGGTTGGGAATGAGGCCGAGTTTGACGACCTGTTGCTTCAAATATTCTTCGTCGTAATTCCACACGGCAAGAGGGAATATGACGTGCGGAATATCCGCGTCTTGGTAGGTGTCGGTTCCGCTCCACCAGAGCTTCGTTTCATTTTTCGATAAGGGCAGTTCACGCACATCGTAGGTAGTTACGGTTTTCCGAGGTGCCAGTTCCGCTTGCCGTTCCATCTCGAATCGCACTACACCACTACCGCCGAGCATCTGTCCGCGCGAGAGGCCGACGATTACGAGCGGTATTTTATAGCGTGTTGCGAGATGCCGTCCGATGTCGGTGCGCAATTCGCCGTCGAGAATGTCAATCGAATATACCGAACCTTTCGGACTCAAATGAGTGAATGTATAGCGGAACAATTTTTCGTACATTCGCGGGTTTGGGCTAACAGTGATATGGTCGATGCCGAGAAATCCAATCGCTTGTTTGATGTTTTCGTGCGCCGTATTGCTCATAAAGCTGTTGTCGATCGTTATCGTCAGCAGACGCAGTTTTGGATAATCCGTTTTAAGTTTATAAAGGAGGAAACTGCTGTCTTTGCCACCGCTAAAAAACACGAGTGCGTCGTATGTAAAGTCGCCCTTGCCAGCCGCTTCGGAAAGTATCGTGCGCAGGCGGTTTTCCATCATGCTTTGTTCTTCTGGTATAATGTTGCCGCTTTGATCGATATTGGGCGTCGTGCAAAGGCCACAGATGCCATCGATGTCAAGCGGGGAGAGGCGCGCCGAAATACTGCACTTTTTACAGCGTGGCGTAAGATAACGTTTTGCCAACACGCGATGCGCCGGCCATCCGTATTTTGAATAAAAGTCGAAAAGTCCCGGTTTCATAGATGAAAATCACCGACAGATACATAATCATGTATTATTTAGCACGAATTGTCAAGGGCATCTGGTAATGCCCCGCCAACTCTTGCGCTCTTTAAGAAATAGCCGTCCTCTCTTTCCCTGTATTGTATTTACCACTATTTTCCACGATCGTGGAAAATAGTGGTAAGTGAGGGACAAGACACGATGTGTATTGACAGTTGAACATTTTTGATGTACTACTAAAACTAGGTAATATGGTCACAAAAACCCAAAAAGGGGAAGGAGGAACAGATGGAAATTCTTGCAATTGTTGCAATCGTCACGACCGCGTGGGCGATTGTGGCAACAACGCTTCTATTCTGGAACCCGATCGGGTTCCCAGATCGGGGGCATCGCCTGCTTGGAGTTACGAGCGACGAAGCGCGAAAGGATGTCGTTGCGCTTTTCGGGCGGTGCGGTTTCCGATCATCGATTTCCTTCATGCTTTGTCGCGGGCATGAAGAAAAGGAAGAAGTGTTTTCGCGGCAAACACTTCTGTGTGACGGAATGACCGTCATACACAGCATTCCCACTTACGCGCGTCATCACTATGACGTGCGCGCGAACGGAGCTTCGGTCCCGACGATGGATCCGCGGGGGAGCGCCGAAGCGGCTGCCGGTTTTCTTCGGCAAAAAGGGTATTATGCCGAAGTGGTTCTCCCGCCGTGCGGGCCGGGGAACGTATTTGCATTCGTCAACTCCAGCGCGTTTGACGGCTGGAGTTTGACATACCGTTTGCCGGCGTGGCGCCTCACGAAGGCGCTAGCGCCGGGAGGATTTATCAAACGGTAGCTAAAATGGTCGACCTGTTTTCACAGGTCGACCATTTTTTTCTTTTGTTACCGCGCATCTTCAGCGATATCGGTCCTCGCGGAAGACAGAAAAAATTATGATTTTTGTTTATGTGTCCTCATTAGTCGCTGTTGACAAGTTCAATGTCTTGAAGCGGGTGGTCAACAAGGTGAATTGCGGCGATAAGCGCGAGCGAGTGTGACCATGCAAGCGGCGTATTTTTGTTCGGCTTGCCATTTTGGTAGAGTTCCGGTAATTCACCAGCGGACGTGATCGTGGACATACCGCGTATGAACCAGTCGTGCGCGTCTGTTGTTTTTCCGCGCCGTGACGCAATGATCGACATCCAGAAAAATCCCATGGTCCATTCAGCCGATATACCGTCATCGGAACGATAATAATTGTCATCCCAATAACGCTGAAGTCCGTACGCGCGGACGAGCCGTTCCTCGACTCGTCCGATGACTGTTTCCGTGACTTTTTCAGAAAGTATGTTGTATGGCCAAATAAGGGAGAGTTGCGCCATATCAACTTCACGATTAGGCGATTCATTCGGCAAAATTGCCGCGATCGCTTCTCCTCCTTTTTTGATCAATTCATTCGGTACCAGCGCGAGTCCCGCGTCTTTGATCGACAAGAGGCCTTTTACCGCGGCGCCGATCGACGAAGTATGCATATCGAGACCCTCCTCCCACATGCCATTATCAGGAGCTTCCCAATATTTCACGATGGTCAAATATGAAACGAGTAACTGGAGTATTTCACGGTCATTGGGCGACTCGACGACCCGCACGCCATTCTTTTCGGCAAACGCGACCATGTAGAGAAAAAGTCCGATCGCGTCGACCTGGTGGTGGCCCCAATCATCGGTTATCTCACCGAACGTATCGGGGTGATATTTTGCGTGAAGGTATTCATGGGAAACACTCGGGATCACACACGCTCCGCGTTCAAGTTTTTCTTTGCTGTTCGAGAAAATATCAAATACTACGCGAATTCCATCGCTGAATTTTTTTGTTTCTCCCAGATAGTAGTAAGCAAAAGTAGAGTAGAGTTGATCGCGGATCCAGCATGCGTTGTAATCGTCTGAATCTGCCGCTACGAATGCCCCGCGTTCATTGCGTAATTTCTCGAGACCGCTCAAAAGAGTGTGATAAGTGGCAGGGACCGATCGTTTGAGAGATCGGGCGAGCGACGCATAACGTGTTCTCGGAGAAGGGATGAGAGCGGCAAATGTGCGGAAAAAACTCACATGAGAGCCATACTTCGGCTTTTCAAGGGGTTCTTTCTCGACAGGTTGTATTGTTTTGATCATAAATTATAAGGCAATATAAAACCCCCGTACGCTTTGGGGGAAATTCCATACTACCATATCTAATCTATTTTGTCAATACACATCGTGTCTTGTCCCTCACTTACCACTATTTTCCACGATCGTGGAAAATAGTGGTAAACACAATACAGGGAAAGAGAGGACGGCTATTTCTTAAAGAGCGCAAGAATTGGCGGGGGCATTACCGCCGTGTAAAAGAAGATTTTTGTGTTTTTTGACTATCTGTCGGTATTGCAGACGGATTATTTCTGCGAGCGAATCAGCACAAGCACCTCATCGCGCTTTTTGGCCATCAAATTATATGTGTTTGCTTCGAGATTAAGGCGTATCACTGGTTCGGTGTTCGATGTCCGCACATTGAACCACCAGTCGGGATAGCGCACAGTCAGACCATCGAGTTCGTAATGCTCTGCGTCACGGTATGTCTTTTTAAGTTCACGTAAGACCGTCGGCATATCCTTCACTTTTGAATTGATTTCTCCCGACTGAAAATATTTATGTAATGGTTTTACCAACTCGCTTAATTTTTTTCCCGACCTGCTCAGTAATTCGAGTATAAGAAGCATAGTGCGATCACTGTTCTCAACATATCCTTCTTCTTGGTAATAGAAGTGGGAAGAAAGTTCTCCAGCGAACAACGCATCCTCATTACGCATTTGTTTTTTGATGAACGCATGGCCGACCCGTGTTTCCACCGCGCGTCCCCCATACGCTTCAATGGTTTCTTTTACGATTCGGCTTGAGCGCAAATCGTAGAGGATCGTTGCACGGGGGTGTTTCTTCAAGAGTTCTTGAGCGATAAGCGCCGTTATTATGTCGCCCGGTACGGTCACCCCTTCTTCTGTCACAAATCCAACGCGATCGCAGTCGCCATCATACGCCACGCCAATATCAGCGTTGATCTCTGTCACTTTTCTTCGGAGAGCGGCGACGTTCTTTGCTTTTATTGGATTCGCTTCGTGGTTGGGAAAAGTAAAATCAATGTCGAAGAAAAGCGGGGTTGTTTCAAGCATGCTGAAGCGGGGAAGAATTCTTGGCACGACGGCTCCCGCCATGCCGTTTCCGGCATCGATGACAACTTTCAAAGATTTTGTGATCTTTATATCGTGTATGGTGTGTTCGACGTACGCCTGCCATATATTTTCTTTTCGCATGGCGCCAGCATTTTCCGGTTGCGAAAAATGTTCCTCTTCCGCGAAGCGCTTGATGTCGTGCAATCCGGAATCTTGCCCGATCGGTATGGCCTCCTCGCGCGTGAGTTTGAGCCCGTTGTAATTGGCGGGGTTGTGCGAGGCGGTTACCATCACCCCGCCGTGCGCACGAAAATGTCTGACCGCGAAATAGAAAATAGGCGTTGAGACTTCGCCAATATCAATAACATCAATGCCATTCTTCGACAAGCCCCGCGCCGCCTCTCTAAAAAGCTCGGGTGAACTTACGCGAGCATCGGCTCCCACGACCACTGTCATGGCTTCGGCATCGCGTTTGTGGGTTGTTGTCAGAAACGTGGCGTAGGCGCGAGCAATGGCGTACACAGTCTGTGTGTTTATTTCGTCGGGGTATGTTCTACGGATATCGTATGCTTTGAAAAGTGAGTGAGGTACGCGCATGTATCGTACACTATATCATGAAAGTTTGTCTTACTTTCCACAACATAAAGATATGGTATGATTTACTTGTTATGGGCAGTATGGAACGATCGATACAAAATGAGAACGGACCAAACGCCGCAGAAGCTGCGATCCTGATACAAGCGATGTTGCAGGAGACCATGGTGCAAGGATCTGTTGATTCAGAGCCGGAGCGATTCAGGAATATTCTCGCCGATCTCAATAGTGGTGCTATTGCGCCCTTTGTCGCGATTGCTCAAGCGCGAAGCATTGCCGCAAGTCGTCAGGATTATCACTGAACAGGTCGATCATGCGAGTATAAAATCGTCATCCCGGCATGAATCGCGGTGGCGATTTTGTGGCGATGTATCAGCACCTCGTACTTTGGCACTATCGGGGTGTTTTTATTAGCGACAGGAAGAGGGAAGACGAAGGAACAAAATAAGGTGAAGTTTTCATTTACACGCCAATCGCCGCCAATAAAAAACACCCCGCCTTTTGGCGGGGTGTTTTTTATTGAGCCTACGCTCTGCTGATGTTCACGGCGTTCAATCCTTTCGGGCTTTCCGCTACTTCAAACGTGAGTTGATCACCCTCGCGAAGTTCGTTGAACTGGACACCTTTGAGCTCATTCGCGTGGAAGAAGAGATCTTTTTCCGCGCCCTCTTGAGTGATGAATCCAAAACCGTTATTAAGACGAACGATTGTTCCTTTTTGCATTTCTGTAAGAGAAACTATGTTGTTAAACTAATCAAATACAGAATACTATACGACAAAACTCGACGTGGGATTCTCTTACAGTAACTGACCTGATTGTTACAATGGTACCATGTTGAATATTTTAAGTCAAGCACAACTGTTCTTAATTGCGCTAAAAGTTTCTTTGTCGGTGGTCAGGAAGATAAAGCCTACCGGCGTTTTTTGTTTGCTCGTTTGGCAAGCATCTCGTGCTTGATCGCAAGCCGTTTTTTTGTCTTCCTTGAACGCGACGCTTTCCCTTTTTCTATGCCTGTTACTCGTTTTGCCATAATGAATGTGATTATAGATTGTTAAATAAGCAAATCGGTGCGTTGCGGGAGCCAGTCCATGAATTTTTTACGGTGCTGGCCAAGCGACCATGTGTTGTCATCCGTGAACATTCCCGGATGGGTTTTTTGGAATTCTTTTAAAGTCGCAAGAGAAGCGCGAGCGAATCCTGAAGGCAGGCCATCATTGTAGGATTCCAAGAAATCGGCGAGTGAAAGTTTTCTCTCGCTTCGTTCTTTATTAATATCCGGCGCCCTCATGAAAGCAATGATACCATACGATACGTGACATATCAATCGCCCCATGGTTTCAGCCCATTGCTCGTTTGAATTTGAAGCCGCTATGGCTCTCTGTCGCTAAAAAGAAGCGGAGTCCATGGCTACTTTAATTGTCCCGCAACATAGCCGGTGGTCCAGCACAGTTGCAGAGAATATCCCCCCGATGGGCGATTGATATGCAGTATATCTCCCGTCAAATAGAGATTGCTGATGAGCTTTGATCTCATTGTTCTCATATCCACTTCCGTGAGCGGCACTCCTCCATCTGAGACAACCGCGCGACTCATACCCATGAGGCCTACAACGGTCATTGGCATTGCCTTGAGTAGTTCCGCAATACGATGCCTGTTTTGTTTCGAGATACTATGCACCTTATCTGTTATATCCGGGATGATGTGAAATTCGATAAGCGCGTTCGACAGCCCAAGCGGCGTTATTTCATGCACGATGTTCTTGAAGGATTTGTTTTTGTTCCTGTTAAAAATATTCAGTATATTTTTTTCCAATGAGCCAATATCCGTATCCGGGTAACAGTCAATCTGTGCTGTTACCTCGCCTTCGTGCAGAAGATCGGCGATCTTGCGTGCCAGATTCAAGACAAGCGGTCCGGAAATTCCAAAGTGGGTGAACAATATCTTGCCGGTCTTGGAAAAAGCTTTTTTCCCGTTCACATAAAAAGAGATTTTCATAAAAGACAGCGAGATGCCGGATAAGTCCTTTACCCATTTATCGGCCACCTTAAGAGGTACGATGTTCGGGGAAGAATTTTTGACTGTGTGTCCAAGATTTTTCAGCCACTTAAGACCATCGCCCGTCGACCCAGTCTCGGGGTGCGAGACGCCGCCGGTCGCGATGATGTAATTGCCTGCGCTGTATGTTCCATTTTTCGTGTCAACGGATGTGATCTTGTTTTCGGTTTTACGGATCTTCAATACGGGATTGTTCATAATGATGTCTATAGTGGGACGGGTAACGTATTTTTTCATCACCTTGAGCACATCAGACGCTTTTTGCGTTTTTGGGAAGACTCTGTTTCGCGCTTCGACGACCAAAGGCAGACCTCTGGATTCAAAAAAATCAAATGTATCGCGGACTCCAAACCGTGAAAATGAAGAATACAAAAACTGTTCTGATTCTCCAAATCTCGATAAAAATTTTCGGACATCATACGTGGCGTTGGTTATGTTGCATCGTCCGCCGCCTGTAATCTTTAGCTTCTCGCCGAGATTGGCGTTCTTCTCCAACAGCAGAACTTTCTTGCCGTTTTTTGCCGCTGTCCCCGCCGCCATCATTCCCGACGGCCCGCCTCCTATCACGAGCAGGTCGTATTTTCCCATTTCTTGATCCTTCTTCATTGGTTGAATATATACCATATATTTCAAAAAGCATACCGGAACAGCGGCATTTTTAAGTGAAGGAAGATTTGTGCGACTTCACACCGAGCGATCGACACACCATTGCTTTTAGGCGGCAAAGAGCATAGACTTCTTTTCATCAGATAAAAGCTAATTAAATCACTATGGGAAATTTTGATAATAAAGGAAAACGGTTTGCCGATAATAGAAGCGGCAAGAAGTTTGGAGAACGAAGTTTCAGCGGCAATCAAGGAAGAGATAGAAGGCTTGGGGGAAGAAAGGACGGCTACCGCGCCGAGATGCACAAGGCGGTGTGCAGTAACTGCGGCAAGAGTTGTGAGGTTCCTTTTCGGCCGACGGGCGAGAAACCGATTTTTTGCAGTGATTGTTTTCGCGCCAAAACCAATGCCGGTGGACAAGATTCTCGCGGCGGAGATAATCGCGGCTTTGGTGAAAAAAATCCACGCTCTCATTTTGATGACGGCCGGTCGTATGGGCATACCGGAGAGAAAGATATCACTTACCACAAAATGCAATTTAACGTTCTCAACGTCAAACTCGACAAGATCCTTAAAATATTGACTCCCGTTGTATCCGCGGGAGAAACGGAAATCAGGGCTCCGGAATTCAAAAAGCTCGTGAAATCTCCAAAGAAAAAAATCGATGTTGTGGCTCTTAAGAAAGTTCTCACAAAAGCGGTAGGGAAAAAAGCAGTGTCAAAAGAAACGCTGGCAAAGAAAGCGGTTGTAAAAAAGAAAAAAAAATGACTTTGTTATCCTCTCGGTAAGGGGGCATTTTTCGAAACGTATTTCAGTGAGCGGAGTTTGCGGTACTCTCCGCTTATGAGCCACAAGAGTACCATATCAATAATAATGATGCCGACGAGTACGACCGAGTGCGTGCGCGTAACTCGGTACATCTCATAGGCAACGAAAACGCCGATGAGGCAGATGCTTATCGGGTATGCCCATAAGTTGTGTTTGAGCAAGTTTATCGACAAAAAAATATCAACGATTCCCCAGAATACCAAATATGTGGCAATGAAATATGTTATCGTAAAAGGCAGGTGGCGTAAAAGTGGATGTAGTGCCCGTATCAGGGCATCGTTTGGATCATCGATGATCTCGTGACGCATGAACATATAGAAAACATCCGATACCGGCGTGCCGACGAGCCGAAAAAGTACTCCACCTGCTATCAAACGGAGAAATCCATAGACGATTCTCCACCACATGCCGATATGAAATACGAATTCGTATAGTTCGGAGCTTTTCCCGCGCGTGTCAGATGGAACATTCATCTCATCAGTATACATTGTCATGATCTGATTTCTGCATGAACACCGCGTTACAGCTTTTCTTTTAGTAATTTTTCAAGCGTGCTTATCTTCTCGGATGAGATTCGGTGTACTTGCGCATTTGTACGCATCCATGCTATGCCTCGATCCACTTCACTCGCGTCAATGCCGGTCTGTGTTGACTCCGGTTCATCAAGGTCAGCGCGGAAGATCATGGCGGTCCGGTCGATCTCTTCCTCGGTGAATTCTTTTGAAGAAAGACGCGCGCGCATATCGTGAAACTCACGCGCCGATACATGCGGTTTGCTGTTTGAATCAAAAAATCCCATACTCGTAATCATAGCACATAGTTTACAAAAAACCTTGAAAAAGAGCCCTCCTGGCATTGTCGCGAGGGCTCTTATGGAGCTCATCCAATAACCGCTATTTTTCGGAAGATTGTGAATGAAGTAGCGCCCACTGTACGCCGCTTTGCAAAAATTGCGCGTACTTTTTCGGGTGCCGGAATGCCATCTTGATGTGCTTTCCCTCAAATGCAAGCATGAGTTTTTGGTCGCGGAGTATGGCATACAGCCTCCTGATACCGGTGGTTGGACAGATATTATTTTGGGCATTTTTGTACACGTTTATACATTTCTGCCTTGCCATGTTTTGCGTCGCTAGTACATACCATTGCGGTCGTGCGAAATAGCACAACAAAAGGCCTCGCGACGCGAGGCCTTGTTTTTATCGGCAGAGTCTACGCTACGATGGCGGAGGGCGTTTGATCCACCATCCAAAGTGTTTGCCATTGACAATGTTTTTCATCAGAGCGCGGGGACCGGCGAGTATCTTGATCCGTAGCAGTGCTCGGGGCTTGTCATTGAGAGTGACGCTTGGGGGTATGAACAAACTGCCGTCTTTTCCGACGCGGGCTTCATCAGCGGGGACGTCGGTTAGGTACTCGAAAAGCTTGTCGAATTCTTTACTACGCGGTGTTCCGTCATTTGATGGCATGGGCGGTCTCCTATGGGAACGAGAATTAAGTCTCTTGAGATAGTAACATATAATGAGCGTTTGTAAATTGACTGGCTGGGATGGCTTTTGTGTACCTTGCGCAAAGTTTTTTTATTCAAAAAAGACGCAAGAACAGCATATTCGAATGATGTATTATCGTGCGCTTACGATCTTGGTGAAAAAAGTACAAAAAGAATTTTTGCAACTTGGTGCGCAAGAAAATTTTGGAATCACCAATCGTGGCATTTTCAAAGAAACGCTTGCGCTTTATAAAAATTTTGAAGAAAGATCGGATAATCTGGCGCAATCTCCGTTTCGAGAGCATGCATTCTTAAATGAGCTGAAAGAAAATTTCGCCCTGTGGAGCATATTTATGAAAGAAAAAAACGCTGAACGATCTTATGGAAAAAGAAACGGTAACGTCGAAGATCGCGTTCGCTATCATGGAAGACCTGAATCGTGAAACCGCGACGCGGATGTAGATTCAATATGCGGACGATATGGTGGGTATGCGACATACCCCATACTGTCTGCCTACCGTCCGTTGTTAATAAATAGACGCGGATAATAGGGGACGCACGGTGATGTATCTTTTTTTCCACGCCCTTTTGAACGTGACGGTTGAAATTGATCCTCCGCCCGATGTGTCTGATGGATCATTGTAATATATGATGTCGTTATCAACACCGCTCACAACGACAAGATGGGGGATTGGGCTTTTGGGGTCAAAAGTATAGTACACCGAAGCGATGACTGGACCATCTTTTAGCGCGTTTTCAAGTTGAGCAAACGCGGTGTCCATGTCTTTTGATGAAAGATCATAACTTACGCCGCGAAGACTATGATCGTTTGCAAGAAGCGCAAGGCCTTGATGTTTCCAGCCAGCTCCGTCCTGGTATACTCCGGAGGCGATACCTTCGTCAAGGAGCGTGTCAGCCGATACTTCCCCCGGTTTGTAAAAATCAATGAGCATTGCCAAACTAGCGATACCACATCCGCGTTTCTGCCACTCCGCATCACTGATATCACGAAATTGCGAATAAAATGGAACATCAAAAAAATGTGCCACAGGAATCGTCGTCCGAGTTTTTTCTTCATGCGATAGTGCGGCGGATATTTCGGGTAATACACGCATCGCGAATACTTCCTCAGATACGCCCGATGATTCTAACGCGATAATGGTCGTGTCAGTGTCCGCTGGATTATTCTCTGAGACATACGCGGTTTCAAATGCTGGTGTTGCGATTATGATGCCTGCTTGTGTAGCGTGGGATAAACTAAAAATGGCGCCAAGAGCGCCTGCGACAAAGGTCATGATGATGATCTTCCGATATAACAAATCATCCACAGTGTACATGAGATACCGGGTGGGTCAAGAGTCGATTATATGGCTCTATTGTTAGTCTCTTACGATCACACGGGTGCCGAGTTCCGCCCAAGTGTAAAGTATATACGCTTGTTTGGGCGGGAGATTAACGCATCCATGTGAATATTTTGTTCCAAAACTATCGTGCCAGTACGCTCCGTGGATGACCGCTCCGCCGTGCGTGAAGTAGAGATTCCAGGGAACGCCCGGGAGATCATAATATTGATTGGCAATGTCGGGAATAGGCCCTTGCATATAGCGGCTCGGAGTTTTTTTGTAAATACTGAATATGCCGCGCGGTGTCGGCGTAAGTTCAAGGCCGGTAGAGATCGGTTCTTGCATAAACAGCTCGTCGTTTTCATACGCGTAGAGTATTTGATCAGAACGATCGACGATAATTTGTTTTGTGCTCGCGGCGTTTCCCTGATTCTCTATTGCCTGATTGCCTTCATCAAGGAGTACTTTCACATAATTCGCCGCGACATACCAGTCCCCTGTTACGCGTTCCGGATAACGGAGCCACTCATCAAATATGATTTTATACCAGGTCGATTCACCATGCTCGACTTTTCCATCGACTTTGAGCACGATACCATTTCGTAAACGAGCCACGACCGGATACTCGGTGCCCGGACCGGAACGAACATTCAAACATTCTCCCTCAAAATGATGACCGCATCCGTCCAATACCTCGACGTATTCAAAAAGCACTTTTTTGACGGGGAGGATAATTTCTTCTTCATCGACTGATTTTATGATAAACACCTCTTCCTCTCCAAGAAATGGCGTTTTGGGAGCATCAAGATTCTCCGGAGAAAGGACTTCGGCGTTATCTCCGGCGAAAAGTGTTCCATATTTCTCAACAATGTCGGTTCGCAACATAACCACGACAAGCAGTACACAGAGCAAAAGGATTGCTCCTACCAGAAGAAACACGATTCTCCGGTGCTGTTTTAGCGGTATGGTCATGAGTATATAGTATATGATTTTCCATGATTTTGTAAAAAGTTAGAACACCAGCCCACTGAAGCAGTACGACCATGATTTCTTGGTTGCTTCTTGTTCCGTAAAAAATGATATACTCTACAAAGGAGCGCGTTATCTGTTCCTGAAAATGTCTGACATGGCTTCATTCCGTCAGGTATCGAATAAAAGACCCTGGCATCTTCTGGCAAAGATTGTCAGAAAGAAGATCAAAGACCCGGAGCGCGAAATTACGGTTCATAATTATAAATCCGTAGTAACGGACTTGATCGGTATAAGAGCCCTGCATTTGTTCAAAGAGGACTGGGTGTTTATCCATAAGTTCATAGAGATGAGCTGGGAGACTAGCGAGGAACCGATAGCATATATCAGGCAAGGAGATACCGGACCTCATATTGATGAATACAAGAAATTCAACTGCGATGTTAAATTGCACCCCTATGGCTATCGGTCAGTCTATTATCTTGTTGAAGTTGCACCGAGTAAAAATCGTTATACTGCCGAAATACAGGTCAGGACCATTTTTGAGGAGGGGTGGAGCGAGATAGATCACACGATAAAATATCCCAACAACATCGGCAATTCCCTGCTTGACAAATTTCTCGACGCGTTCAACATTCTTGCCGGAAGCTCAGACCACATGGGGTCTTTCGTGAGGCATTTAAAATACGATCTTCTCAAGGGAACGGAGAAGATCGAAGAATGCGAGAAATTACTCGAAGAGAATACGGCAACGATCAACGAACTAAAGAAAAGAGTTGCGGGAACTATCGGTATGCTCAATTTTAAGATTAGAAAAGTCGAGGCACAAATGGGCATCTTGTCCTCGCGCGAAGTCGTCGCGGAATCGTTCGAAGAATACTTTGCCAAGATAAAAGATACGGCTTTTACATTCGAACTTACGCTTGCAACTGATCCCGAGGAAGCGGCACGGCTTCTTGAATCGACTGAACACCGTTTGGAACGGCTCGGAAAATTGCTCGAAATGACTATTGAAGAGCAGGTAATTGGCGAGAGCGAAAGTGACACCAGTGAAGAAGACATGATCAGGTCTTACAAAAAGAATGTTATTTATTTCATTCACAACATAAAAATATTGGCTGATATGGAAGAAGGCATGGGACAAAGAACCCTGGTGGGCGCTATTCATGAGCAGGAGGAAACCCAAATGAAGGTCAGGGATGCCGTCAATGATATGAGAAGAAGAAGAGGATTGGTAAAATTCCTGATCGGACCGAAATATGGAAGCATCAGATCTCTATACGCCGCGGTTGACGCAAACGAGACAAGAATGGTGAGTCTTACGAGCGCGGTGAACTCAATAGCTGATCACGAAGTGGCGTTCGCGCTAGAAAAGCAGATCATTTATTTACTCGACAGAACAATAAATTGCGGGCGTTTGTCGCCAAAAATGAGCATAGTATAAGTTTGTTTGGATGGCTTGTTCAACTTTACCGTTGATCGAATTTCCTTCATGAGAAAAATATCTCTGAGACCTAAAACAGTTTATCGATAAGCGCGGTTTTTTTAGTGGCCGGTATGTTGTGTAAGTAGCGATTTTGTAGTACGGTTATACAAACCGTTGCGCGTGGCGCTATTTTTTTTGTAATACTTATGTCAGCACAAGAAGCGATAATCAGATTCGACGAAGTGTCATTTGAACACGGACACAATAAGCCTATTTTGAAAGAGGTTGATTTTGTGGTGCGCCGGGGCATGAAATTGGCGCTTATGGGGCAAAATGGCGCAGGCAAAAGCACGATATTTTCTTTGATCATCGGTGAGAACAAACCAGCAGGTGGCGTGGTGAATATCGTAAAGGGGGTGACAATCGCCAAGGCGCACCAAGTAATGGCTAAAGAAAACATGGATCATACCATACGCGAATTTTTTCAGATGTGCTTTAAGGAGCCGGTATATGACATTGATCCGCGGATTGATGATGTTCTTGACGTGGTCAATTTTAGCGTTCCTCACGATAAAAAAGTTCGCGATCTTTCCGGCGGACAACAGGCGCGATTGCTTTTGGCCGGAGCGCTTATTCAAAAAGCGGATGTCATACTTCTCGATGAGCCGACCAATAATTTGGATAAAGAGGGTGTTGAGCATCTCACGAAGTTTCTTGAGAAATATGACAAGACGGTCATCGTGATCTCGCACGATTCAGATTTTCTCAATGCTTTTACACGCGGGGTTTTGTATGTGGACGTGTTTACTCAAAAGATAGAGCAATATGTCGGCGACTACAAAGACGTGTTGCGCGAAATAACAATCCGCGTGGAAAAAGAGCGGCGGAAGAATGCTCAAATGGAGAAGCATATTCAGGAGAAAAAAGACAAGGCGAATTTTTTCGCTAATAAAGGGGGACGAATGCGTATATTGGCGAAGCGTATGCGAGAAAGCGCCGCCGAGGCGGAGGAAAATAAAGTAGAGGTGAGGCGCGAAGATAATGTGATCAGACCGTTTGTAATCCCGACTCAGGACGGCTTAATGGGGGAGGTAATTACCATCACATCGGTTACCATTATACGAGGTGACAAACCACAACAAAAAAAGGTAGATATATCCCTCCGCAAAAAACAGCGCTTGCTTCTCTCTGGCCCCAATGGGGTGGGGAAGACCACACTTCTCGAGGCACTTGCAAGCGGTGTCGCGTCGGGTGCACGCATCGTAGCTGGTGTTCGGGTTGGGTACTACCGGCAGGATTTTTCAACGCTTGATTTTGACAAGACCGTATATGACACGCTTGCCGAGGTACTGGAGAAAGAAGTGGAGCAGGATATTCGATCTGCCGCCGCGGGATTTTTGCTTGATGGCAAAGTTATGTTTTCAAAAGTCGGGAGTCTATCCGAAGGACAGAAGGGACTCGTGGCGTTTTGTCGGCTTATGTTGCAAAAGCCGGGACTTCTTATATTGGATGAACCGACGAACCATATCAATTTTCGCCATGTTCCGATTATCGCACAGGCGCTCGATAGATATGAAGGCGCGATGATACTCGTGAGCCACGTTCCTGAGTTTGTGAAGAAAGTACGCATCGATGAGATGTTGGATTTGGGCAAGATGTGAGCGACAAATGAAGAGGAAACAAAATAGACGCACTAAAGGACTTGGAGAACATACTCCGATAGTCGGAGAGACCAAAGAAGACATTATGTACGCATATTTGTGAGGAATATTGCGCTTACCACACCCGTTTCTTCGTTCTTGGGACTGAACTTGATTATTCAACAATCGGATGTATGGCACCTCCGAAAATACGCGAAGCCTCTTCAGTGTAAGCGACAATGTTTTTTTTGAAATACGGCGGGTGTTTTTTTTGAATTTGTCCGATGACGTAATAGCCGATCGCCATCATCGCGCCATAATCGGCGTTTTCAGGGAGCGGTATATGAAGTCTTCTGCCTGGATCGCCCCACATGATGTTTTCCTCGCCGAAACTCACAAAAAGCTCGTTGGAAGGAACCACTGTTACCGCATGTTTCATGTATTCGCTCGTCTCGACATCGCGGGCGATTTCTCGCCCGAAAAGTTCGATAAACTTTACTTCAAGCATTCGTATGATACCGAAGAATCGTGTCGGCACGATTAAAAAATATTTGTTATATCGTGAAAAATCAGGGAACGAAAGAGCACCTATCCGTTCCTGAATGAATTGCTGGATACTTTTTGGATCCTCCTGCGTTTTTCCGAGTATCATACCCATATAAGTGGATGTGTTGTACGTGTATGGTTCCCTATTTTTCGGGAATACGAACACACTCTCGTTTTTGACAAATTCTTTCGCGGGTGCGTCAGAGTTGTTGGTGACTAACGTAACGCGTTTTCCGAGTTCATTGGCTCGTTTGGCGATGATCGGCGCGTGCTTGCCGCCGGACGCTGAAATGAGGACGACACCGTCAATATCGGGTATGTGTTTAAGCTTGCTTTCAAAATTGCTTTCCGACGCAAAGACCGCGTCAGTATCGTCAAAAATGATTCGCCCGGTCGCTTCGGCGTTGCCGGAACCGACAACGAGCGGACGTTTATATAAGTTCATATTCAATTTCGGCAGTGGTTCCTTCTCAAATAGCTCAAGCGCGCCGAGAACGACGACGTCCAAATCGGGGATAGTATCTAGAGTAAACATTTTAAGTTTTTGTATATTTTGATATTCCATGTGCGTGAGATTATCACTTTCTTAATAATTTAAGTTACTTAGTTCTTACATATTTAAAGTTATCATAATTTCGTATAAGCTCTAGACTAGCTAAGACCTCATAATTTCTATTAATACCTTTATCATATCATGTTTGTGATTGCAGTGAGACTCGCAACAGATTGCTCGATGTTTACATGGAACAGAGTATTACTAAGGACATCTATGACAAAAAGCATCAAGAGTATCAGGACCAAATACAGGTCATTGAAATTGAAATGTTCGAACACTCAAAAACAGATTATGATCACCAAACTACTGTTGCCGCAGTGCTTTCTGTAGCACACAGAGCAAAAGCAATTTTTGATAATAGTTTTGAACCTGCAAGAAAAAGAGCATTTTTGAATTACATACTTCAGAATCCGACTGTAAACGGGGAAAAAGCTATGTTTTACAATAGCCTCTCCGTTTAATTTGGTACTAGAATTAGCTAGTAGTCCTAACTGGCTCCGCGGCCAGGGCTCGAACCTGGGACATCCTCGTTAACAGCGAGGCGCTCTACCAACTGAGCTACCGCGGAATGTAGATTTTTGTAAAAGAACTTTTGTATTGTACCGATAAGTGAGAGTAAATGCAACGTCTTTTGTGGTAAAATAGAAACATGCAACGTCTTATGCTCACCAGCGACGCTTTTGAAAATAACGGAAAAATTCCGGCGCGGCATACCTGCGACGGGAAGAACATAAGTCCGACATTTCGCATTTCCGGCGTGTCGTCCCACACGCGCTCACTCGCGCTTATCATGGACGATCCAGATGTGCCTAAACAGGTACGCGCGGATGGCATATGGAATCATTGGGTGCGGTTTAACATTCCGTCCGATACGACGGCGATCGCGGAAGGAAAAGAGCCGGATGGCAATGCCGGTATCGGTACGGCGGGGAATTCAACTTATCACGGGCCGTGTCCTCCCGATCGAGAGCATCGATATTTTTTCAAACTCTACGCGCTTGACGCGATACTTAATCTGCCGGTCGGTGCAACAAAGGTTGATGTTGAACGCGCGATGAGCGGGCACATTCTTGCGCAGGCGGAGCTTATCGGTCGCTACGAGCGGAAGCGATAGTTGTTACTTTCTTATACTGTTACTATGTATATCAGGGTGCGAGTCAACCCATCGGCGAAAAAAGAACGAGTTGAAGAAGCGAAGAACGGAGATCTTTTGCTGTCAGTGAGAGACCCTGCGGAACAAAATCGTGCGAATACACGCGTGCGGGAGATCGTGGCGGCGCGTTTTGGGGTGCCGGTGGGGAAAGTGCGGATCATAAGCGGGCATCGTTCGTCGGGTAAGGTGCTTTCCGTCGACCTTCCGTGCGAAGCGGAAGAGCGTTGAGAACAATTCCAGTACCCTCTTGTTCGTATTTTTTCGTTTTGATATAATAAAAGGATATGAAAATAAACATCAAGGCGACCAATATGAAGCTTACGCCGGCGATCAACACCTATGTTGAGGAGAAGGTGAATAGGCTTCATAAGTTTATCGTTGTCACAGATCCGGAGAGCGTGTATGCCGATGTTGAGATCGGGAAAACGAGCAAGCACTATCAGGATGGCGAGGTCTTTCGTGCGGAGATCAATGTGCACATCGCAGGAAAGTTGCTCCGAGCGGTTTCGGAAAAGGATGATCTTTATGCGGCGATCGACGAGATTAAAGATGAAGCGGCACGGCAGATCAATTCGGAAAAGGGCAAGGAGCGGACGATGACCAAAAAAGGGGAGTCGAAGCTCAAAGGAATTTTAAAAGAATTTGACGAAAACGAGGAGTAGAAGAGATATGAAACGAATCAATACTGCGCATTGGGCCATCTTTCTCCTCGTCGCGTTTGGCACGACGGCGTATATTCTTAATTTTGCAAGCGCTATCACCAAAGAGCAAAATGCCTATATACAGCATATTATTGACGTGGATACATTGATTCCACTCATATCAACCGTAACAACAGATGATAGTGCACCTCTAACATTAAGTGATAAAAACATGATCGTAACAATGAAAACAAACTTTGGGGAAATTGTGGTGGAATTATTTTTGGAAAAAAGCCCCATCACCGCGGGTAATTTCAAAAAGTTGGCTGAAGAAGGTTTTTACAATGGAACAAAATTTCATAGGGTGATCGCGGGGTTTATGATTCAAGGAGGTGATCCACTTACCAAGGACGGTTCAAAACAATCACAGTGGGGGACGGGCGGTCCGGGGTACGCGATAGAAGATGAATTTGTGGAAGGATTGTCTAATGTGCGCGGTACCATAGCGATGGCAAACGCGGGTCCCAACAGCGGCGGGTCTCAATTTTTCATAAATATGGCTGATAATATTCTACTTGATTGGGACAAAGAACCTTTTACAAGCAAGCATCCGGTATTTGGAAGAGTGATTTCCGGCATGGATGTGGTAGACAAAATAGCAATTATAAAAACGACCGGATCGCCGTTTGATCGGCCGCTTGAAAACATTATTCTTGAACAGGTAACGGTTGAGGAGCGTTACTAAAGAGACAAAACGTACGGACCGAGGGCAAGGAACAGCACAATAAAAATACCCCGCGCTGTGTTCTGTTTTTGAGAACGCCGGGCGGGGTATTTATCACCAGGTGAATCGGACGACAAACTCGCCGTCTTCGATGATCTTGTCGACCATCGCTTTGTACTCGCTAGGGATCGCACCTTTCTCTTCGCACGAAAGGAGTTCGATCACTTCGCTCACTTTCCAGTCCCGTTCGAGAAGAGGCAAGTGGTGATCCTTAAAAAACTTCCGGATGTCGTGGAGCACGAAGCCGGTCAATTCCGCCGCCGGTTCTTCTTTCTCCATCCGCTCGCGTAATCGGAGTATCGTCAGTCGGTTGTTGATGCGCTCCCGCGTGGTGCGCCGTTCCGCCGTCTGCACGATTATCGAGTCCGATTTTTGGCGGTACGAAGCTCGCGCATGATGTCGCATTCCTGCTTCTTTCCGCATAGCGCCGCTGTGCATTTCTTGCTTCCTTTCTTTAGGTTTGGTATGCCAAAAACTCCGGAAACAGCCGTATACACCACTCTGTCGCGTATGCTACCTTACTTGGTTTTTTCGAGCAAACAGCCAGAGAGTGGTGTTACGCGGATGTGCCGATCAGGAAGTCGTCGTACGACATTTCTCGTTTCCCTTCGGGGATAACACGTTTTACAACGAGCGTTCCGTCTGCGAGTATCGCGTCCGTTATGGTAACGCGAATTTTTTTCCCGTGACGTTCGGTGAAAAAATGTGCCCGAGGCCATTTATCGAACGCCCGAATTTTTCGATAATTTTTTTCCGGATCGTCGGAAAGATCGATTAGGCCGTCTTCTTTCACGATCTTTTTGCAATACGTTGCTTTGGCATGTTCTTGCGCACGCGGAGTTATCTTTCCGGCTATCCAAGCGGGAATTGTTTTCGCGAGCAATTTTCCGCTCTCGTCGGCGAGTATCGCTTCAAGCTCGCTTGCGCGCGGTGGCCATTCGGGAACGACCACCTTTTTTTGCGCGACAATTGGTCCGTGATCCATTTCTTCGTCGATGTGCATGATTGTCGTTCCGGTTTTATTTTCAAGGAGGATTGCCGACTCTATTGGTGATGCGCCACGCAGGCGGGGGAGAAGCGATGGATGGACATTGAGCGTGCCGTGTGCGGGCATATCAATGATCTCTTTCGGAACGATCTTGCCGTAGGCAACGATGAGGAAAAGATCGAAATTGCGCGGGCGCAAACCGGCGATGAAGTTTCGATCGAGCTTTTCCGGTTGAACGTATTCGATGCCGTTCTCCCATGCCCACACGGCAACTTCCGGCGAGGTCATGACAAGATTTCTGCCTTTTGGCCTATCTGGCCGGGTGATGATAAGTGAGGGAAGTATCCCCGCGGCTTTGAGCTCATCAAGCACTACTGTCGCAAACTGCGGCGTGCCAAAGAAAGCGATGGTAGAATTGCCGTTTGTTTGGTTCATGGGGCAATGATATACTTTTAGTGAATAGTTTCAAACTAATTACCATTTTTTATACTATACTTTGCCAGTAATCGTTCTGCTCTCAACAACTGTCGGATTTTTTTGCATCTTCCATTACTAGCTCACCTCATATACGCTCGAAAAGCCAACGGCTGAATATACCGTTCGTTGCGACGCAGACAGTGCAAGATATGGCATGGCGGCTACATTCCTATCGGTCATCGTCGTCGTGTTTGTCGCCGCGATCATCGTGATTATTTTTTTGGGAAGGAGAAAGAAACAAAAAGACGACACGATGATCATATCGTAGATATCCGATGTTTGTTCACTATCGGCAGGAGTTGATCAATCTTGAATATTCTCCGGTTTGATTTCCTCGATATCTTTTGCTTTGTCGATGAAGAGGATGCCATTAAGATGATCAGTTTCGTGTTGGAATATCTGCGCGAGAAGTCCGCTTCCGCCGTGGGTGAAGAGCTTGCCATATTCATTGTATGCTCTTATCGTCGCTTTCTCCGCGCGCTTTACTTTGCCGTAAAGCCAGCGTACTGAAAGGCATCCCTCGTCCAACCACAATTGTTTTTTTGACGTTCCCGTAATGACAGGGTTGATGCAAACAAGGTTGTTGCCAGTGGCGTTTTTTGTTTTTGATTTTTCGATCTCGTTGTCTTTTTCTTTCATGGTAAATACTTTTCGCGAAACGATGAAAATGCGGAGAGAAACGCCGATTTGCGGAGCTGCGATTGCCACGCCATCGTCTTGCGAATCAAGCGCCTCTTTCATATCCGCCAGCGTTTTTTTTATTTGTGCGCCCGTGATATCCCCGAGAGGGACTTCTTCGGTGGCTTTTCGCAATATGCTATTTTCTTTTTGCACTATTTCAACCATGTTGCTTTATTTTCACTGCGGATTAAGAGGGATAAAAAGATGCCTGTCATACTTCTTTTCGCTTCCCCACGCGAGCGCGCGCGAGAGATCTTATTGTGCCGCCTCACCAGAGGATGTCTCTTCGCGCTAGAATTATTTTCCTTCTCAAAACAAGAAGAGTTCCACGCTACTGCGTCAATTGGCGGAAGCACGGGACATTGAGTTGTTATCTGTCGGAGCGGTTTTTTTGCCGTTCCACTGATGCCGTATGTTAATAAGCAAGGTACGGCGGCGCAACGCTTCCTCGCGGACAGTTTCGATCATGGATCGCTCGTTCGCAAGGAGGATGTTGAGCTCTGCAAGACTCGCATCTTTCACCGTCTGCATGGTTGCCGCTTGTCTTCTTTCTCTATGTTTCATTTCAAGTGTCTTCTGTGCGCGCGTACGCGCGTGAACAAAAACTCATTTATTTTTATCATATCATATGCGGGGGCGCAATATCATTACTGGTATGGGTAACTCTACAGTGCGGCACTTGTCCCCATAAATAGCATCTATGATCTTCAAGCAACGTCGCTTGCAAAGCGGCCCGGTTCGTGAAAGACGCGGGACAGAAAGAGTTTTAAGGTTTGTTCTTAGGCGATCTCAAATTTTTAACGCAACGAGTTTGTTAAATACTTTATCGGGTTTGTAGAAATTGAGGACGGCGCGAGGGTGGTCGTTGAACTGACACTGGACGCGTTTAATATCTCGGGTGGATATCTTATCAAGCTCCGGGTCTTTGGGGGTGTATTGCCGAATGAGATCGCTGGTGTTCTCACTCGTGCTTTGTTCCCAAGGGGACGCAAGATGAGCAAAGTATATTTGAGTCGGTATCAATCGTGAATTACTCATGCTCACTCGTTTGATCATAGGGGGAGTGTTTTCGCGAGTTTGTGGGAGTTCACTCCGCGTCGAAAACAAACTAATAACGACACGTAAGTGAAAAAATATCTGTCAAGAAGGAAGATATCCTGCGGACGTTCGGCGATATTGAAAAGAGACGCGATGATGCCGGCTCATCGTTCATCGATTTTCGGCGTACGCACAGGAACTGAACCAGCAGGAGTATTGGGGATCATCGTTCAAAAGAAAAGATTTGGCAAACCGTTGCCTTACAACGATGGACGACCCGGAAAGAAAAGTGAGAGATGGTATATGGCGGAGAGCTATCGATAGGTTGTTTGTTTCGTACGGAGCGAGTATATCATCCGTTGCGTTAGAAGGTTGACTGCAAGATATAAAGGAATGGTCATTTTCCTACAAAAGACCATTCTTTCCGCGTCATTATAGTGCGGCACGTCAGAGCAGATCTTCAGGATCAATATTGACGATGAAAGAAGGCGGAAGTCCTCGCAGAATTTCCAAGAGGTTTTCGTCGACCCATGCGTCGGGGGTGAGCTTGATGAGCATGTTTACCGCGCGTTTACCGCCGCGTTTCGGCGCGAAGCCGCTGAACACCACCGGCTTGTAGCGCGCCAGCACAGTTTCGAGCTTCTCCATTTCCCGTGTAGCGATGCCTTCGCCGCCGAAGTGGGATATTTTTATGAGCGTTTTGAACGGTGGATAGCCGAATGTCTCTCGGGCGGTTATCTCATCGCGATAGAAATCCATGATATTCCCGCGCAGTGCGTGTTCGAATATTTTATCTTCCGCATTTCGTGTTTGAATTACGAAGCGTTTTGTTGCTTTTGCGCGAAGAGTGGTAAGCAGGTTGAATATCTTTTCTCCGATGCGAAAGTCAGGGAGCGAAAAAAGCGAGTCGATGCTCGCAACGCCAACATTGTCAATTTCTTTCCCGAGATAATGGAGCGCCATTTCCGTTCCGAGTAGGACGCTCCCCGGGGCGGAGAAGAAATTTTTTACCATCTCGATTGCCGCCTTGCGCGTTTTTGTCGAATCGCCGTCAACGCGAAATATCTTTATGCCCGGAATTTTTTTTGAAAGTTCCATTTCCACTTTCTCGATTCCGATTCCGAGATCGGTCAAGCGCCAGCTGTCGCAGGCACGGCATTTTACGCTTCCACTCAGCATTTCGCCGCACTTGTGGCATAAGAACACGTTTTCTTGTGTGCCTTTGTGGAGCACCATCAGGGTATCACAACTTCCGCATCTTACCACAGTACCGCAATCGTTGCAGACGGTTATGGAAGAAAGCCCGCGTCGTGCGACAAAGATGAACGAGTGTTCGTTCTCGGCTTTTCCATCAGTGACCATTTTAAGCATCTCATCTCCGAGCGCGCGAAATTGTTTCCTAGGCGCTTCGCTACGGTCTTTTTTGGCATCGACCAGTATTTGTTTTGCGGTTGAGAGCGAGCGGAATTTGAGCGGACTCCAGTCAGTGAATTCTCCAGACTCTCTTCGCTGGAGTGTTTCCGGCCGCAAGAAAATATCTCCGAAGATAAGTTTTACTCCCGCTTGTTTCGCGAATATTTCGGCGAATTTTCTTATGTCAAAGAATGGACGCGTCAGTGTTTTGTATGAGTGCGAATTCTCCTTGTCGACGATGATCGTTCCAATATCGGACCGCGGAACCGAGAAAAAAGAACTCGTGGCGATGATAAGCACAGGGTGGTTTTTCATGAGGATTTTTTTCCATGACGTGATAAGCTCGCTTTTCTTCAGCTCTCTATGGAGGATGAACGTATATTCCTCAATGCCTCGTTCAAGCGAGTCCATGATTGTTTTTACATCCTCTATCGTCGGCATACAGAGAAATACGGACGATTGTTTCGCGAATTCCTCTCGAATAATGCTTTTGTAAATAGCGAATCGCTCCTTATCGCTTGCCTGCAGAAGAAACTTTTCTTGTGCAAGATTGGTTTCCGCGCTGTGTCGGGGGGTAATGTCGCCATGAAGTTTTTGGTACTCCAGGAGTATTATCTTTGGGGTGAGAGACTGCAGTATCCCGCCTGTAGTGGCAACGAAATACCGCGCG